>JAABUQ010002991.1_pt1 | contig 32076 bp, 20 predicted proteins | sample 5560001 | NCBI WGS metagenome assembly JAABUQ01 (sample SAMN10711888, study PRJNA513371) | rock metagenome | isolation source: Antarctica rocks | place: Antarctica: Victoria Land, Finger Mt nord | collected 2015-12-18 | reverse complement strand
AGGACGGCCTGGTCCACATCAGCGAGCTGTCCGAAGGCTACGTCGGCACCGTGACCGACATCTGCCGGGTCGGCGACCCGATGCTGGTCAAGGCGATCGCCGTGGACGACCAGGACCGCGTCAAGCTGTCCCGCAAGGCCGCCCTGGCCGAGCGCGGCGAGGTCGACCCCAACGCCTCCAACACCCGGCCCGCCGGCGCCCCCTCCGGCGGCGGCGACCGGGGCCCCGGCGGCCCTCCCCCCCGACGCCCCAGCGGGCCCGGCGGCGGCTACGGCGACCGCGGACCTCGCCGCGACTGAGCCGGCCCTTCCCGACGATCGAACCCATCCCACGGGCCGGCAGCGATGCCGACCCGTGGTTTCGTCGTTTCGGCCCACCTTTAAATAAGGCTCGAAGAGAGCCATCAGGCAAGGCTGGCATGACATTGGCGGGAATCTCGAAGAACTCCCGTCCCTTCCGGGCGGCTTGATCCGCCTCGTATCGTTCTGTGATACCATCCCACTTGGCGGCGGACTGATTTTCCGGATTTTCCATCTCGGGACTCGCGGGCTCCCTTGCCGGGGCCGGGTGCCGGATTGCCCGATCGGGAACATCCCATGCCCGAGCTGACCGCCACCGACGAGGCCGACCAAGCCACCGGCACCCTCGACGATTCCGAGCTGAACCGGAGCCTCCGCGCCCAGTATGCGGAGATCGCCCAGCTCGCCGGCGGCCTGGCCCACGAGATCAAGAATCCGCTCTCGACGATGAGCCTGAACCTCGACCTCCTGATGGAGGACTTCCGCGAGGCCGAGTCCGCCAGGGATCGCCGGGTCTTGAAGAAGCTGGAGCGGGTCCGCCGCGAGACGGAGCGGCTGCACGACATCGTCGAGGACTTCCTCCGGTTCGCCAAGGTCCAGGACCTCCGGACCGAGCCGACCGACCTCAACGCCGTGGTCGACGACCTCCGCGACTTCTGCGAGCCCCAGGCGGTCGGCCAGGGGATCGTGATCCGGACCCAGTATGACCCGGACCTGCCCCTCGTCCCGCTCGACGTGGCCCTGTTCAAGCAGGCCCTCTGGAACCTGATCCGGAACGCCCACCACGCCATGCCGGACGGGGGGGACCTGATCCTCCAGACCCGCCGCGAGGGGGACGAGGCGATCCTCGACGTGACCGATACCGGGGTCGGGCTGACCCCCGAGGTCGCCGCCCGGGTCTTCGACGCCTTCTACTCGACCAGGCCCGGCGGCAGCGGCCTCGGCCTGCCCACCACCCGCAAGGTCGTCGAGGCCCACGGCGGCACGATCGACCTCCAGAGCGTGCCGGGGCAGGGGACCCGGTTCACCGTCCGGCTCCCCTTGAAGGAGGGCTGAGCGCCATGGACCCCCAGATCCGCGTGCTGGTCGTGGACGACGACGAGCCCCATGCCGAGGCGGTGGCCGAGAGCCTGGAGCGGGTCGGCTACGAGTGCGTGGTCGCCGGCTCGGGCCGCGAGGGGCTCCGCCTGATCGAGGAGCAGGACTTCGACATCGTCCTGACCGACCTGATCATGGACGACGTGGGCGGCATGGAGGTCCTGGCCAAGGCCAGGCGCGAGCTGCCCGACGCCGAGGTCGTCATCCTCACCGGCCTGAACACGGCCAAGGCGGCGGTGCTCGCCATGCAGGCCGGCGCGGCGATCTACCTGACCAAGCCCCTGGACATCGTCGAGCTCCGGACGGTGGCCGACAAGGTGTCGCAATCGCGGCGACTGGCCCGCTCGAACCAGGAGTTGCAGCGGCAGTTGAACGAGCGGTTCGGCTTCGAGGGGGTCGTGGGCAACTCGCCCTTGATGCACGCGGTGGTCGAGCGGCTCCGCCAGATCGCCCCGACCTCGGCCACGGTGCTGATCACGGGGGAGTCGGGCACCGGAAAGGAGCTGGTGGCCAAGGCCCTGCACAACAACAGCCCGAGGCGGTCGAAGCCGTTCGTGGCCCTGAACTGCGCGGCGCTGAGCGAGAACATCCTCGAAAGCGAGCTGTTCGGCCACATCAAGGGGGCGTTCACCGGGGCCGACCGCGAGCGGAAGGGGTGGTTCGAGCACGCCAACGGCGGGACCATGTTCCTCGACGAGGTGGGGGACATCCCGCTCTCGACCCAGGTCAAGCTCCTCCGCGTGCTGGAGTCGGGCGAGATCGTCCGGGTCGGCACGAATGAGCCGGTGAAGGTGAACGTCCGCCTGATCTCGGCGACCAACCGCGACCTGAAGGAGGGGATCGGCTCGGGGGGGTTCCGCCAGGACCTGTACCACCGGCTCAAGGTCGTCAGCGTCCACCTGCCGCCGCTCCGGGCCAGGCGCGAGGACATCACGCTCCTGACCGACTTCTTCCTCAAGCAGTTCGCCGCCTCGCACGGCAAGGTCGTCCACTCGATCTCGCCGGCGGCCCGCAAGGTCCTGATGGCCCACCCCTGGCCGGGCAACGTCCGCGAGCTGAAGAACTCGATCGAGAGCATGGTCGTCATGGACTTCGACGGCATCCTCGACGTCGACGACCTGACCGAGGACCTCGTCGCCACCGCGCCCGGCTCGCAAGGGGAAGGGGGCGGCGGAGGGGTCGGCCAGCTCGTCGGCCGGCCGCTCGAAGAGGTCGAGAAGTATTACATCGCCGAGACGCTCAAGCTCACCGCCGGCAACCGCGAGGAGGCGGCGAAGCTCCTCGGGATCGGCGAGCGGACGCTCTACCGCAAGATCAAGGAATATGAGATCGGTTGACCGGGGCACGGGCCCGAACGCCGGTCGACCGGTTCACAAGTCATCGAAGGGTTCGCCGCCCGAGCGGGTCGTCAGCTTCTGCCAGGTCCCCGGCGGCGGCAGGTTGCCGAACCCGTCCGCGAACGTCGTGACACCAACCGGGAGCATCCGCCCGGGGTCGATCGGCCAGCCGTCGACGGTCTCCTTGACGAGTCGGGCCGAGCCGTCGCCCATCAGGACGTTGACCCCGCCCGGGTGGAACGAGGATGCCGCCTGGAACATGGCCCCGAGCCCCGGGTCCCGCGTCGAGAGGCGGAAGACGGCGTTGGGGGGCTGCATCGCGTAGATCAGGGTCTCCGTCGTGAAGGAAGACGCCCAGCGGCCGAGGCTGCCGTTGAGGTCGCGGTTGATGTAGCCCATCGCCCGCTCGGAGGCGAACGCGGTCTGGCCGAGGCCGTCGGTCAGGTCCGCAAGCGTGATCCTGGGCCGCATGTTGAAGCAGTCATTCATCTGCCCCAGTGGGTCGGCCGTCGGGTCGGGGCGGAGTTCCCAGTTCATGCCGACGGTCCCGAACATCCAGGCATAGCTCGTCAGGGCGACCGGCCAGGTGCCGCCCGGCGGGTCGGGCGAGGGCTGGTAGGCGTTGGGATGGCCGGGGTTGATCGGCCCGGTGGCGGCGTCGCTGGGGCAGACGAACAGCCCGGGTCGCGCCAGCTCGGCGGTCAGGCTGTGCAGGCCCGGCGTGGGGACCTGGAAGTTGAAGCTGTCGTAGATCGCCCCCGCCCCTCCAGGCACGGCAGGATCGCGACGAAGACGCTCCGGTCTTGAGAGCCGAAGCGCACCGAGGTCGACGGGAATCGGCCGCAAGGGAGCTGGCCGTGGTCCCCCGCATAGCCGTGGACAGCCAGGCCGATCTGGCGGAGGTTGTTGATGCATTGGGGCCGCCGGGCCGCCTCGCGCGACGATTGCACGGCCGGCACGAGGAGCGCCACCAGCAGGGCGATGACGCCGATGGCGACCAAGACCTCGCTCAGGGTGAAGCCGCCGGAGCGGGCCCGGAGGGCGGTCGCCCGCCCGCCCCTCCGCCGTGACAGGGCCGCGACGATGCCGACGCCGAGGATCGCGGCGATCGCCGGGACGCCAGCGGACCGGGACGCCCACGACGTCGCCTGGCCTCGGGGCAGGGCGTGGAGGTGCCGGGCACGGTCGACGATCTCGTCGAATTGGTCGACCCCCCCGGGGAGCTGCCGAGTCGAGCCGTCCCGGTGGTCGACGACCTTCGTCCCCGGCGGCAGCTCGACGGCGAACCGGTCGAGCGGAGCCGGGTCGAACGATAAATCCGTGACGACATGCTCGATCGCCCCCGGGCCTCGGGCCCAGGTCACCCGCCGGGCCATCCAGAGGTCGCCGGGCAGGGGCCGGAAATCGCCGAAGTCGCTCCGGGCCGGGGCGTCTCCCCCGAAGTCGAGCTCGCGGCGGCTCAGGGCCCACCCCTTGGCGGGGTCGAGCCAGATCCGGTCGGTCAGCCCGGGGGCGATCGTCCTCCGGAGGACGAGCCGAGCGTCGTCCGCCCGGCCGGGCTCCGCCTCCCAGCCGGGCTGTCGCAGCGCGGAGGGGAAGAAGATGTCCCGCCATCGGCAGCGATGCGAGCGGCCCCCCGGCCCTTCGACCGCCAGCGGCCGGTCGAGCTGGTCGCGCATCGACGCGGGGCGGAGGAACAACTTCTCCGGGTGGTCCAGCAGGTCGAGGCCGACGCGAGGGGGGAGCGGGAGGGGGTCGATCCAGGCCTCCCGCGTCCTCTCCTTGAAGAAGATCCGGAATCGGTCGTTGATGGCGAGGATGTTCAGGGCCGGGTCGTAGCGGAGCGCGAGCTCCTTCGTCTCGAACCCGGGGCCGAAATGGACGGTCCGCTCCCAACTGTTCGGGGCCATCGCGACCCGCTCGACCTCGGTGAGCGGGTGGCGATCGTCGCGGTCGACCCGCCACGTCTGATAGGTCATCCGGCACCGATCGAATCGGGCCGCCAGCCGTTCGAACCGCCCCGCCAGAGCCTCCAGGGGTGGGCGAGCGGGCGTTTCGTCCCAGGCCGAGCCGATGCCGGCCAGCGCGAGGAGCAAGACGCAGCCATTCATGGACGGCCCCCTGCCGATTCGGACGCCGCCGGCTCGGCGTAACGCTTGACCATCCCGAAGCAGAGGCGGTACGGGCAGATCGCCCCCTCGACCGCCCGGGCCGTGGCCCGATCCAGCGCCCCGGCGCTCCAGGCGACGGCCCTCGCCCGGGCCGGCCGCGCGATCGCCAGGTCGGGCGGGGCGACCTGGAGCCATTCGAGGTGATGGCCCGTCGCCTGGACCAGCCGCGTTGGTGTGGGTCTCCGACCCTTCCTCGCCGAACGTCGCCAGCTTCGTCCGGCCGGAGGAGTCGCGGTAGAGCAGCGGAGAACCGGGCAGGAGCGGCGAGCCGGCCTCGCCGGCCAGGAGGTTCGCCAGCATCTGAGGCCCGGTGAGGGCGGCCGGGTTGCCCGGGAACCGGGAGGAAGGGCCCCAGGTCTCCAACTGCTGGACGAGGTGGGCGACCTTCGGGAGCGGGCGATCCGGCTCGAGCTTGGCCTTGATCCGATCCCAGCGATCGCGGGCGAGGATTTCCGCCCCGACCTCCTCCCGCGTCCAGGTCGCCGGGATCGGGACCGGGCGCTCGAGGATCGCCGGGGCGTCCGCCCGGCCCGCCCCGCCGCCGGTCGAGGTGCGGTGGGAGGCCGTCCAGCCCGCGACCGCGACGGCGCCGACCGCGACGGCCGCCGCGACCGACCCGGCGGCGCGAGGCGTCGGCCGGGCATCCCGGGGCGTGGTCGGCCTCCGCCAGAGGAAGCCCGCCAGGCCCAGGCTGGCCAGGGCGCCGCCGATCCACGAGGCAAGGCGGAGCGTCCTGCCATGGTCGGCGACCAGGAGGTAGCCGCTCCACATCGAGAAGAACCGGGACGAGGGCATCGTCTCGATCTCGCCGGTCGACATGTCGGCGATCGTCACCATCCGGGGGTCGACGGCGACGAGCAGGACGTAATGCCCTTCCTTGACGTCGAGGTGGGCCACGGCGGGCAAGGGCCAGTCGCCCAGGCGATCGGCGGTCGTCCTCACCGCCCGGCTGGCGACGCCCGAGGCGTCGGCGGCCTTTCGGAGGTCCGCCAGCGCGGCCCCGTCGGGCCCGATCGGCACGAGGGCGAGGATCTCGTCGAGCGCGCGGGGCCGGCCGTGCAGCGAGAGGTAGGCGTACAGGCAGTTCGGGCCGCAACGCAGTGGGTCGTGATCCGAATCGGCCGGTCGGGACCGGTCGCCGGCCGGCCCGATCGTCGCCAGGGCGACGGTCAAGAGCCAGGCGGTCATGATCGCGCCCTCCGCCGGAGCCAGGCGGCCGACCCCAGGCTCGCGACCGCGACGCCGATCAGCCAGGGGTGGGTCGCTCCCACCACGCGACCGGGCGGAACATCTGCGGGAGGTCCTTCAGGCGTTTCGTGGTCTCGTCGAGCGGCAGGTCGTCGGCCCCGGCGAAGGACCTCGTGCCGCCCGTGTTGTCGTTGACCAGGATGTAGAACGGGAAGTGGGGCTCGAAGAGCGAGTCGGGCACGTCCGGCTCGATCTCCACGACCTCGGCGCGGAGCAGGCCGACCCGGCGTCCCGGCCTGGTGTCGGGTCGGCCGTAGATTTCCATCGTGGCCAGGTGCGGCAGCCAGGCCCCGCCGGCGACCGGCCGGAAGTCGGTATTCTGGATGCGCCGCTTGAGCGGCCCGCCGACGGTCCATTGCCAGTCCCTGCGGACGATCGCGTGCCCCTTGTCCTTCGCCAGCCAGAGCCGGTCCAGCCCCGGCCGCTCCAGGACCACGCAATCCTCGCCGCCGACGACCTCGTCGCCGGCCGCCCGATAATGGCCCGAGGGGACCAGCAGGTCGAGCTCGAACGGCTCGGCCAGCACGCCGACGGTCAGGCGGATCGGCGGCGTGATCGTCTTACCCGGGAAGCCGACCATGTCGCCGTAATAGTTCTGGACCGCATCGGTGTACGCCGACTGGCCCGCGAACTTGTACGCCTGGAATTGCGACGGCTCATATTTGTAGGAGGTCCGGCCGTTGGAGAAATTGATGAGGTCGCGTGGGGTCGGCGCGTCCGGCTCGGGCGTTTCGAACCGATACTTGGCGTAGTGCTTGCCGGCCCGCCTCCCGATCTCCTCGTCCCAGAGGGTCTGGGGCTTGAGCGACGCCGGGGAGTCGCCGTAGTTGGGGAAGGCGTCGTCGCCGAGCGCCGGGTCCATCTGCTCGACCTTGAGCGTGATCCGGCACTTGGTCCGGAGGTTGCGGACGGGGCTCCCTTCGGCCCAGCAGGCCCCGATCGCGGCCTGGATCTGGGCGGGAGTCTCCGATGGCGGGGCGGGCGCGGCCAGCAATCCGAGCAAGAGCAGGATCATGGCAGGCACCTCCGGTCGGGGGAGGGGAGGGGCGGGCGGAACCTCGTCCGCCCGCCCCGGCGATGGACCGATGATCGACGACGTCCGCGGATCCGCCGAGCGGTCGGGCCGCGGCGAGGATGCCACCGGCGATCGATCAGAGGACGCAACAGTCGACCGCGGAATAGGTCCCGCCGCACGTGCCGCAGGACCAGCCCCCGCTGGCGTAGCAAGAGCCGGGGGTCGCGGTGGTCACGTAGTTCGGGTTCAAACACGCCGGGGCGCAGGCGCCGCCCGTCCACGAGGTGTTCAGGTTGCAGGCCCACCTCACGCCGCCCTTGACCGAAGCGACCGAGGCGTCGTCGCCCCGATCCCGGAACTCCCCGGCGGCCATGCCGAGGCACCCGACCGCCAGCAAGGCTGGCATCACGATCCGGCGCAGGCCCGACGATTCGCGGAGATTCATGACTCGCCCTCCTTGACCCCTCGAACAGGTTCGAGGCCGCCGCATGTGCCGATCCCGTGACAGGCGTGGTATCGAAAGACACTTGCGGTTTCGTGATTCAAGCAAGGTCGTGCAGAGAAAGCAAACGTCCTTTTTAGGAAAAAACCTCGGAGGCTGTTGAGCGGTACCGCCGGCTCATCCGACGATCTCGCCGAAAAACACCGAAGTCGCCCAAGTTGATGTTGCTCCGGCGCCGACGATGGATAAATTGAGCAGAGCCGCGGGGGGATCGCCCCGGGCCAACCCCTCAAGGATGAGATCGATGCAGGGTCCTCGACGCTCCCCCGGTCGCCGTTCGGCGGTCGCCTTCGCCCTCGCCCTCGCCGCCTGGGCGGCCGGCGGTGCCCGCCGGGTCGAGGCCTCTTCGAGGCCCTCGACGATCGAATACGGGACGACCGGCACGATCGACGTCGGCCACCTCGCCGGGCCGAACCTGGTCCGCTTCGACGGCGTTGGCGACGCGACGGTCGCGACCGCCCGGCCGTTCGAGGTCGGGCAGATCCCCGCGGTCATCCCGGGCGATCGGGGGGCGACGGTGGCGCTCGGCCGGTTCGAAGTCCGGCCGCCCGCTCCGGGGGTGGCGACGGTCTATGATCATACGCCGTTCCAGGTCGCCATCGAGGTCAAGCGGGTGGACGGGGGCTCGCCGGGGGCCGGGCCCGATTCGATGATCGTCCGCGGCTGGCTCGATGGCACGATCGGGGGCGCCGGGCCGTCATCCCTGGTGGCCCATTATCAGCTCGCGGGGGCCCTCGGGGTCCCCTTCGAACCCCGCGACGAGGTCGGGAGCTTCGAGGCGGGGGCCGTCCGCCAGAGCTTGACGATCCCGGGATTCGCCACGACCCTGGCCCTGCCGACCGGCGGCGAAGGCTCGACGGCCCTGGCCGGCGTGCTCGTCGGCGACGCTCCGCTCCCCTCGCCGGCGCCGGAGCCGGGGACCCTGCTGATCTTCGTGGCGGCCGGCGTCGGCCTGGCGCTCCGGGGCCGGGGCCGGACGCGGGTCGGGCAGGCCTGACCGACCCGCGCGGCCGCGACCATCGTTCGGACTGTGACCAATCGCCCGAAGGGTGACACGCTTCACAAACGGCATCAGGTGAACCGCGGCCGGCGAGATTGCCTCGTTTTTCGAAGGCCGACCCCGAATCCCGGGCTAGACTGCCGTGGCGTCGCGAGACGAGATTACGGCATGCGAATCCGGGGGTCATCCTGTGCGAAAAAAGCCCGTCCGACGACGAATCCGCCTGGATTGGGCCAAGCTCGAAGAACGCAGGGTGCCGACCACGCTCATCGCCCTGATCGACAGCGGGGTCGACCTGACCTCGACCGCCGACGCCCCCTACTACGACTTCACCTCGGCTTATGACTCTTATGACAAGGTGGCGATCAACGGGTCGAACCACGGGTTCATCCAGGACACCAGCCTCCAGCACGGCCACGGCTCGACGGTGGCCGACTTCATCGCCGCCGGGATCGCCGACGCCGAGTCCCAGCCCGGCGCCCCGGCCGGGGGCGTCCAGATCATGCCGATCCGGGATACCGCCGCGGGCGGGCTCGAGCCCGACAGCTCCGCCATGATCCGGGGGGTCTACTGGGCGGTCGACCACGGGGCGTCGGTCATCAACCTCAGCTTCCGGCGGTACAACGGCGACTTCGTCAGCGACACCGACCCGAGCGATCCCCACTACGGCACGACGCTCTCCCAGGCGATCCAGTACGCCCAGTCGAAGGGCGCGATGGTCGTCACCGCCTCGGGCAACGAGTCGATCAACCTCGACGACCCGAACCGTTACGGCCCCTACATCATGCCGGGCTCGGCGGGCAATCCGGCCCACAATGGCCTGGGCGTGGCGCTCGACAACGTCCTGGTCACCGCGGCGGTCGACGGGTCGAACAAGTTGACGCAGTACACCAACTGGGGCCCGGCCTCGGTCAACATCGGCGCACCGACCGGCCCGGGCACCAACGCCGTGACCTCGTATTCCACCGGTTATACGTCGGGCGTGGCGGGCGTGATCGCCGCCCTGACCCCCGGCGACTCGGCGGGGCAGCGGATCGCCCTGATCGAGCAGACCGCCGTGCCGGCCCCGCAATCGGTCGGGGTCTGGTCGACGTCGGGCGGGGTGATCAGCCCGGCGGGGGCGGTCCGCCGGGCGATCGCGCTGTTCCCGCCCCAAGCCGGGACCCAGGCCGTCGCCCCTCCGGTCCTGCTCGCCGCCGGATCGGGCTCGGGCGTGGTCGCCGGCTCGTTCGTGTCGGACGCCGCCTACGTCGACGGCGGCAACCTGGACCGGTCGCTCGCCACCATCTCCACCTCGGGCCTGGCCAACCCGGCCCCCCAGGCGGTCTACCAGACGGAGCGGTGGACCTCCGCGACCATGACCTACACGATCCCCAACCTCAAGGCCGGCTCCGCGTACGACGTTCGGCTCGACTTCGCCGAGACGTTCTACACCCAGCCCGGCCAGCGCAGCTTCAACGTCGCGATCAACGGCAGCCCGGTCCTGACCAACTTCGACATCAACGCCGCGGCCGGCGGGCCGCTCAAGGCGATCGCCGAGTCGTTCTCCTCGATCGTCGCCGACGCCTCGGGCCATATCGCGATCAGCTTCACCAACATCACGGGCGGGGCCAAGGTCAACGGGATCGAGGTCACGCCGACGCAGGCGATCGAACTCGCCGCCGGCTCGTCCTCGGCCTCCGGCTCGTTCGCGGCGGATGCGGCCTACGCCGTGGGGGGATCGACCTACTCGGTGCCCGGCCAGGCGATCGACACCTCGGGCGTGGCCAACCCGGCGCCCCAGTTGGTCTACCAGTCGGAGCGGTGGGACGGGGCGAGCTTCGCCGAGGTGGTCCCCGGCTTGGTGCCGGGGGCGAGCTACGCGGTCCGGCTCGACTTCTCCGAGAACTTCTACAGCGGGCCCGGCCAGCGGGCCTTCAACGTGGCGATCAACGGCAACCAGGTGCTCGGCGGATTCGACATCGACCAGGCGGCCGGCGGCCGGTTCAAGGCGGTCGCCCGGACCTTCAACGCCGTGGCGGACCCATCGGGCAAGATCACGATCGGCTTCACCAACGTCCGAGGGGGCGCCAAGGTCGACGGGATCGAGGTCACGCCGTCGTCCTCCACCCCCACCCAGGTCGACCTGGGCGGGCTCGACAACGTGGTCGGCTTGACCGCCGACGGCAACTCGACGGCCGGCAACCTCGACGGCACCGGGGCGAGCTACTCGGCGACGTTCCTCGGGTCGAGCGTCGTGAACAACGGGTCCACTTTCAGCATCGGCCCGGTGGGGGCCAACGACGCGGTCCTCGCCCGCGGGCAGACGATCGCCACGCCTTCGGGCAACTCCCGGACGATCCGGCTGCTGGCGACCGGGGTCAACGGGGCCCAGTCGGGCAGCTTCCTGGTGCATTACACCGACGGCTCGACCTCGACGGTGATCACCCAGACCTTCGACGACTGGCACCTCGGGGTGTCCGCCTCGAACGAGTCGGTCGCGGCGACGATGTCGTACCGGAACCGGAGCGGCACCCGCGACGATTTGGCGTTCGACCTCTACGCCTATTCGTTCGCGATCGACCCCACCCGGACGATCGCCAGCATCACGCTGCCGAATAACCCCAACATCGCGATCTTCGCCGTCGATCTCGCTCCTTGATCCTCCCCGGCGGGCGGAACGAAGAAAGGCCCGGCCCCCGTCGTCGAGGGCCGGGCCGGGGCTGTCCGGCGGGAGGGCCGGTCAGGGTTGCGGGAACGTGGCGGCCGGGCCGCCGCACCGCCTGAGGTGGTCCTTGTCGATGAAGACGACCTCGACGCGGGCCTTGCGATGGTTGAAGGGGATCGGGTAGTCGGCCCAGTACGACTCGTCGAAGTACACCGAGCACTTGTAGTGGCAGTGGACGAGCTGGCAGGGGCCGGCCAGCGGGAAGACCTTGCACGGGTCCACCTTCTCGCCGATCTTCTCGATCAAGATCCGGACGTTGTTGCGCTGGGTCTCGTAGAAGACCGGCGAGCCGGTCTTGAACTTGGGGACCTTCTCCCAAACCTCGGCCTCGCTGGGCGGGTCGAGGCAACTGGCCGGGGCGAATTCGCCGGGGATCGGGTCCAGGATGGGGACCTTCTGCTGGTCTTCCCGCTCCATGTCCCGTTCGAGCCGCGCCGATTGCGACGGCAGGATCGGGAACGCGAATGACCAGCCGGTCGGGTGCAGCGGCGAGATATTGCGGAACACGTAATCGAGCCCGCAGCCGACGAAGCTGGTGGAAAAGAAGGCCATCAAGGCACCCGTCAGCAGGCCGCGAACCCAGCGCGGGGTGATCGGGCCCTGGTGCCGCGCGGATCGGGACATGAATCTTCCCCTCCTAGGGTACGTGCGCAAACGGGCCGGGGGACTCCTACCCACCGGCAACGGCGCCGGAACCGAATCAAGCCTGGCGAGGCCCAGAAGGGGCGAACCCCCTCCACCCTCATCCCTCCGCGGTTCTCGGTCAGGTGGTGTTGTTATCGAACGAGTCGCGGTCCGGGTGTGAGGAATTATCCGCCTGGGGTGGCAAATTCCCCTTGCTTGCCCATCCGTCGAGGTCCGGGGCCGGACTTCAACTTTTCGCGGGGCGAACCTAACGACCCGTGCTGGCCCTGCTTCGGCGATCCCGAGGGCCCGACCATCTCGCCGCGCCGGGCTCGCTTCCGCGAGGGACAGAGCTTGGCCTGGACCTCGGCCGGGAAGGCCCGGGGAGCGACTGCGAGGGTCCCGGTCCCGGTTTCGAAACGCCGGGAGGGCCGGGCGGATTGCTCCGCCCGGCCCTCCCCGGTTGCTGTCTCGTCGGTCCGTCCGCTCGGCTCAATAGGCGAAGAGGCCGAAGGGGTAGGGGGTGAAGAACGGCCGGGTGTAGTTCTTCTTGAAGTCGAGCCACCAGATCCCGTCGTCCCAGCGGAGGGTGACGGCCCGCCAGTCCTGGGGCACTTCGGGGTAGGGATAGAACGGGCCGATGTTCGGCCAGGCCTGCCAGGGGTAGGCGGTCGGGTAGCCGACGGCCGAGAAGTTGGGGTAGGGGGCGTAGCTGGGCCAGGCGTAGTTCGGCTGCCCCACGGAGCCGGCGGGACCGCCCGTCCCGGCGGCCCCTTCGGGGATCGGCGAGCCGTCGGGGCCCATCATCCCGGTCGGCTGCGAGGCGACCGGGGCGCCCTCGACCGGCATCCCCTCGGCGGCCATCCCGCCGTTGTGGTGGAACATCCCGCCGTGGCCGCCCATCGCCGTCTGGTACTGCGCCGGGCGGACCCGGGCGTCGGTCAGGCGGATCTGGTCCACGACGCCGGTGACGCCGGCGACCTTGTTGACCAGGGCGACGGCCTCACGCTTCTGCGTGGCGTTGGGGACCGAGCCGGTCAGGGTGACCACGCCGTCCCGGGTCTCGATCTCGATCCGGTAGGCCGAGAGGGTCCGGCTCGACTTCAGGGCCGAGGCAACGGCGTTGGCGGTCGCCTGGTTCTGGTTGGCCGCGGGGGCCGGGGCCTGGGCCGAGGCGACGCTTGCGACGAGGGCCAGGAGGCCGAACGCGGTCGAAATCCTTTTCAGACCAAGCATCATGGCGATATCCTTCTCCCGCCGGTGTCCGAGGTCGGTCGCGATCGCGAACGACAAACGGGAAGCACCGTCCGGGTCGTGGGATGGGGGAACTCGTTTTCGGATGAGCCCCGGTCGGGGCGGGACGGGCGGCCGAGGGGTGAGCGAGGTGTAGGTCGAGGGGTCGGGCCCGTCCTTAGGTCTCCGAACCGAGGGAAAGATTCCCCACGATCGCGGGTCCGTCAAATCGCCGATCGAAAAAAAACGGGGCCGAACGGCCCCGATGCGGGAAGATGAGGACGTGCAAGGCGTTACGCCCGCGAAAATTTCAGGCGACGCCCTTCGACTCGGCACCGATCCGGATAGCCCTCGGCGCGGTCCCGACGGCGGTGCCGCCGCCGATGATCATGCCGATCAGGAGGAACGTCATGGTCCCGCCGGCGAAGAGGGCGAACTCCGAGTCGAACCGGCCGCAGAGCGCCCCGAAGACGCCGAGGCCGACCAGGGCGAGCACGAATCCGACGCGGCCGCAGTCGGCCCATCGCGTCGCGGGGACGAGGCGGGTGAGGCAAAGCGTCGCCACACCGACGAACTGGAACAGCATGACCGCGATTTCGAGCAGGCCGTCGATCGGCAGATTAGACCAGACCATGCAGGCTCCTTCCTTGGGCGCTGTATGGGGTGTTGGTGCCTTGACTTCATTGTCAAGCGGCGGAGCAAGCTGACGGTCGTGGCGATAATGCAGCTTCCGGGCCAAACATTTCTCGGGCCGGCCTCCCGTCCGATCAACCCCACAACTTGAGCGAAAATCGATCGGGCGAGGAATTTCATCCGGTTTGTTTGGTAAAAACGACAAGGTCGGCCCGATCGTTCCTACAACGTGCGGGCCGACCGAGTCGGCTTGTCGGGATCAGCGCCGGCCGCCCCGGCGGAAGCTGCCGACGGGCTTGAAGTCGTAGACCCCTTCGATGTCCATGACCTTCCACCCGTCCCGCTCCTTGCGGGCGATGACGGTCCTCTGGAGCTGGTCCCGGCCCCGCTGCTTGCCGATGAGCACGCCGATCCGCCCGGTGCTCTTGGCCGGGAGTTCCCCCACGACCTGATAGCCGTCCATCGCGGCGGCCATCTCGTCGAGTTCGACGTCGGAGATGCTCCCCTCGACGATCTCGGCGAAGATCTTGCGGTGCTTCTCGACGGCCTCGGTGGCGGAGCGGCGGGCGGTGGCCTCGGCGAGCCGGTCCTTGTTCTTGGCCTTGAGGGCCTTGAGGAAGGCGTCGACCGCGGTGGCGGGGTTGTTGAAGGCGCCCGCGGGCGTGGCCTCGGCCGCACCGGACCCGCCGGGGGCGCCCGGGGCTCCGTCCATGCCTCCGAAGCCGCCCCTGGCCCGGCCGCCCGGGGCGGCGCTTCCGCCGCCGTTCGAGCCGGGCATGACGCCGGGGTTGGCCGGCCCGCCGGCCGGCCCGGGGACCGCAGAGGCGACCGGGGGGTTCGTCGGGCCCGAGGGGGCCGGGGTCGAGGCGGCCGGCGGGGCGTCGGTCGCGGCCGGCGGGCTGGCCGGGGACGCGGCGGCGATCCGCATCATCTCCTCGGTGCCCGAGGCGTCCCCCTTCGTGGCCGCGGGCTCGGCCGCTGCGGGCGCCGGGGCCTCGGCCGAGGCGGCCGGCGCGGGCTTCTCCGCCTCGGCGACGGCCGGTGCCGGGCCGGGCGTGGCGGCCGGAGCGGTCTCCGGCTGCGCGGCGACTTCCTGGGCCGGTGCCGGGGGCCTGGGCCCGGTGGCCTCGGCTTCGGGCTTCGCCGGCGCCTGCGGGGCCTTGGGGGCGGCGGCCGGCTCGGCGGCAGGCTCCGCCCCCTTGTCGACGACCTTGACCGGCTTTTCGGCCGCGGCGGACGAGTCGGAATCCGGGTCGGGCACGTCGCTCCCGCCGCAGCCGACCCAGGCCAGGCACGAGCCGGCCATGATGAGGCGGCCCAACCACGATCCGGAAGGTTTCATGGCGTGCGATCCTTGGTTCGAGGGGAGACAAATCGGGCAGCGGGACCGATGCCGACGACCCGGGTTCGATGCGAAGGGGCGGGGTGATCGCAAGGTCCGGCGTTGCGGATCTGCGGCGTCACCCCATCGATACGGATTATAGACGCTCCCGCGTCGATCGCGAAAGAGCTTGCTTGCACCATCCCGGCGTGGCTCCCGGCCCGCCGGCCCCCGAAACGATGGGTCCGAGGGCCGCGACCCGGGCCGTTCGCCCGGAAAATTGCCGGCTCCCTATCTAATAGCGATGCCGGGCGGTTATGATCGACTCGGACGGTCTGACGACCGGGTAAGCACCGCTGGCTCTCCTCGATCCGGTCCCTGCTCCCCTTCGCCTTTCCTGCCCGCGTGGCCCCAACTGGGGCTCCTTTCTTCTCGACCCGGAAAGTCCCCGGTGGGTCGCCTTGCTTTTGCGCGGGAGTTCCGATCGTGGCCAAGAAGCTGTATGTGGGCAACCTGACCTATGCCGTCAACGAGTCCGACCTCGAGGCCCTGTTCTCCGAGTTCGGCACCGTGCAGAGTGCGCAAATTATCGTCGACCGCGACACGAACCGCTCCAAGGGCTTCGGCTTCGTGGAGATGGGCTCGGACGCCGAGGCCCAGGCGGCGATCGCGGCCCTGCACGATCGCGAGCATGACGGCCGTCGCCTGACGGTCAACGAAGCCAAGCCCCGCGAAGATCGCGGCGGCGGCGGTGGCGGCTATGGCGGCGGCGGCGGCGGCCGGAGCAGCGGCGGTGGCGGCGGCTACGGCGCCGGCGGCGGCCGGAGCAGCGGCGGCGGCGGCGGCTACGGCGGTGGTGGCGGCGGTTATGGCGGCGGCGGGGGTGGTGGTTACGGCGGTGGCGGCGGCAAGCGCTATTGAGCGACCCCGTCCGACCCTCCGGGCCGGCCTGACCTGATCCCGATCAACCCGACCCTCGACATGCGGCGGACCGCGTGTCGAGGGTTCGTCGCGCGCCTCGGGGCATTGGTCCCGCCGCGATCGAGGCGGGCCGGCAGGGCGGCGGGTCGTTGCGGCCGGTCCGGGTTGGGTTATCCTGAGGGGCTCGCTCTGGACCGGATGGAACAGGCCGCCCCCTGGGGATGCTCCCGATGACGAAGTTCGCCCTCGCCCTGCTGACGCTCTGGGCCCCGGCCGTCGCCCTGGCCGCGCCCATCGACCCCAAGGCGGCCGTCCCGCCCGAGGCGCCTCGGATCGCCAAGTCGACCGCGATCCACGGCGAGACCCTCGCCGACGACTACTTCTGGCTCCGCGAGAAGTCCAACCCCGCCGTCATCGCCCACCTCGAGGCCGAGAACGCCTACACCTCGGCCGTCGCCAAGCCGCTGGAGCCGGTCGCCGACGCCCTCTACAAGGAGATGCGCGGCCGGATCAAGGAGGCCGACCTCGACGTCCCCTATCGCCTGGGCGACTTCTTCTATTATTCGAGGACCGAGCAAGGCAAGCAGTACCCGATCCAGGCCCGGAAGCGGGGCAACCTCGACGCCGCCGAGGAGGTCCTGCTCGACCTCAACGAGCTGGCCCGGGGGGAGAAGTTCCTCTCGCTCGGGGCGTTCAGCGTCAGCGACGACGGCAACCTCCTGGCCTACTCCACCGACACCACCGGCTTCCGGCTCTACACCCTCCGGATCAAGGACCTGAGGACCGGCAAGCTCCTGCCCGACCGGATCGAGAAGGCCAATAGCCCGACCTGGGCGGCCGACAACCGGACCCTGTTCTACATCGCCGAGGACGCCGCCAAGCGCCCCTATCGCCTCCACCGCCACGCCGTCGGCACGACCGACGCCGACCCGGTCGTCTATGAGGAGAAGGACGAGCTGTATCGCCTCGGGGCCTCGAAGACCAGGGACAAGGCCTTCCTGGTCTTCCCGTCGAAGAGCTCGACCACCTCCGAGGTCCGCGTCCTCCCGGCCGACCGGCCCTCGGGCGAGCCCCGGGTCCTGATCCCCCGGCAGGAGGGCCACGAGTACGACGTCGACCACCGGGCCGGGCTGTTCTACCTCCGGACGAACAAGGACGCCAAGAACTTCAAGGTCGTCACCGCGCCGGTGGACGACGCCTCGCCGAGCCGCTGGACCGAGCTGATCCCGCACCGGCCGGCGGTGAACGTCGCCGACTTCGACCTGTTCCGGGGTCACGCCGTCGTCAGCGAGCGGGAAGGGGGCCTGCCGCACCTGGCCGTGCTCGACTTCGGCGACGCCTCGACCCACCGGATCGCCCTGCCCGAGGCGGCCTACACCGTCTCGTCCGACCGCAACCCCGAGTTCGACACCGCGACCCTCCGGCTCCGCTACCAGTCGCCGGTGACGCCCAGCTCGGTCTTCGACTACGACGTGCCGGCCCGGAAGCTCGCCCTCCGCAAGCGGACCGAGGTCCTCGGCGGCTACGATCCGGGCAACTACCAGGTCGAGTGGACCCACTCCTCGGCCCCCGACGGCACGTCGATCCCGGTCAGCATCGTTTATCGCAAGGGGGTCAAGCTCGACGGGTCGGCCCCCTTGCTCCTGTACGGCTACGGCTCCTACGGCGCGGCGATGCCGGACGGGTTCGGCTCGGACCGGATCAGCCTGCTGGATCGGGGCATCATCTACGCCCTGGCCCACATCCGAGGGGGGGGCGAGCTGGGCGAGCCCTGGCACGACGCCGGCAAGATGATGGCCAAGCGGAACACCTTCACCGACTTCATCGCCGTGGCCGACGACCTCGTCGCCCGCAAGTACACCACCCACGAGCGGATGGCCATCCGCGGCGGCAGCGCCGGGGGCCTCTTGATGGGGGCGGTGGTGAACCTCCGGCCCGACCTGGCCAGGGCCGCCGTCTTCGACGTCCCGTTCGTCGACGTCATCAACACGATGCTCGACGCCTCGCTCCCGCTGACGGTCCAGGAATACCTGGAGTGGGGCAACCCCAACGTCAAGAGCGAATACGACTACATGAAGTCGTACTGTCCCTACACCAACCTCGCCCGCAAGGCGTACCCCTCGATCCTGGTCCGGACCTCGCTCAACGACAGCCAGGTGATGTACTGGGAGCCGGCCAAGTACGTCGCCAAGCTCCGGACCCTCAAGACCGACGCCAACCCGCTCCTCCTGAAGATCAACATGGCCGGCGGCCACGGGGGGTCGTCCGGCCGGTTCGACGCCCTCAAGGAGACGGCGTTCGTCTACGCCTTCCTCTTCGATCAGCTCGGCGTCTCGCCCTGATCGCTGCCCCGCATTTGCTGACCGCTGCCGAGTTTGCCCGCCGCGCCGGCTCCGGTACACTCGGGTCCGAGCCCGCCCGTCCTCCCGGGTCGCGGCTCGCGGCTCGCGAGGCCGTCCCACCCACCTCCCGGATCAACGACGATGACCCGATCACGATCGAGCCTGTTCGTGGCGACCGCGCTGGCGGTCGCCGGCTTCGCGCTGGGGGCCCGAGGCTGGCAGGAGGGCAAGCCGAAGGTCGGCTTCCAGGACACGCCGATGCTGCCCGGCGACAAGTGGCACGTCCACGACGGCACCCGCCCCCAGCCGCCGATCGTCACCCCGGGCACGCCCAGCACGCCCGAGGCCCCGGCCCGGGCCCCGTCCGACGCCGTCGTCCTCTTCGACGGCAAGGACCTCTCGCACTGGCAGGTCGACGGCAAGGCCCCGGGCTGGAAGGTCGAGGAAGGCGCGATGGTCGTGCCCCCCTCCGGCACGCCCAACGGCGGGACGATCACCAGCAAGGAAGAGTTCGGCGACTGCCAGATCCACGTCGAGTTCGCCACGCCCAACCCGCCGAAAGGGCGCGACCAAGGGCGGGGCAACAGCGGCGTCCTGATCATGGGCCGCTACGAGTTCCAGGTCCTCGACAGCTTCGAGAACGTGACCTACGCCGACGGCCAGGCCTCGGCCGTCTACGGCCAGTACCCGCCCCAGGTCAACGCCTCGAAGCCCCCGGGCGAGTGGCAGGCCTACGACATCATCTTCACCGCCCCCCGCTTCAAAGGCGACGGCACCCTCGAATCCCCCGCCTACATCACCGGCCTGCACAACGGCGTGCTCGTCCAGGACCACGTCGCCGTGCTCGGCGCCATGGCGTACCGGGCCCTGGCCAAGTACAGTCCCCACGGCCCGAAAGGCCCGATCGCCTTCCAGGACCACGGCAACCCCGTCCGCTACCGCAACATCTGGGTCCGCGACCTCAAGCCGTTCGAGTGATCGGATGCCGATACGTCGCATCGATCCGACGTCCGCTCTCCCCGACGAACCACCCTCCGAAGGAACGACGCATGAGACCGACCCGAGCCCGAGGCCCGCTCCTCGCCCTGATCGCCGCCCTGATCGGCCCGTCGACGGTGTGCCAGGCGGCCCCCAAGGGGGAGCTGATCAAGTTCACCTTCGCCGAGAGCAAGGTCTTCCCCGGGACCACCCGCGACGTGATCGTCTACGTCCCCCTGCAGTACGACGGGACGAAGCCCGCCTGCGTCCACGTCAACCAGGACGGCGTCCAGTTCAAGGGGCCCGAGGTCTTCGACGACCTGATCGAGAAGAAGGAGATCCCCGTCCTGATCGGCGTCTTCGTGACCCCGGGCGTGCTCAAGCCGATCGCCGAGAACGCCATCGGCCGGTTCAACCGGAGCTTCGAGTACGACGGCCTGGGCGACGCCTACGCCCGGTTCCTCCTCGACGAGCTGCTGCCCGAGGTCGAGAAGAAGACGACCACCGACGGCCGGGCGATCAAGCTGTCCAGGGACGGCAACGACCGCTCGATCGGCGGCTCCTCCAGCGGGGCGATCGCCGCCTTCACCGCCGCCTGGGAGCGGCCCGACGCCTTCACCCGCGTCTTCAGCTCGATCGGGACCTACGTCGGCCTCCGGGGGGGCGAGGTCTACCCGACCCTGATCCGCAAGACCGAGCCCAGGCCGCTCCGCGTCTTCCTCCAGGACGGCTCCGGCGACCTGAACAACTACGGCGGCGACTGGTGGATGGCCAACCAGACGATGGAGCGGGCCCTCAAGTTCGCCGGCTACGAGGTCGAGCACGTCTGGGGAGAGGGCGGCCACAACGGGACCCAGGCCACCCAGGTCTACCCCGACGCCCTCCGCTTCCTCTGGAAGGGATATCCCGAGCCGGTGAAGGCCGGGGCGGGTTCCCCGCAGATCCAGGACCTGGTCGTCCCCGGCGAAGGCTGGCAGCTCGTCGGCGAGGGGTACAAGTTCACCGAGGGGCCGACCGCCAACGCCAAGGGCGAGGTCTTCTTCAGCGACATCCCCGAGGGCAAGACCTACAAGGTCAACCCCGACGGCCCGCCCTCGATCTTCATCGCCGACACCCAGAACGCCAACGGCCTGGCCTTCGGCCCCGACGGCCGGCTCTACGCCTGCGCCACCAAGGCCGGCGGCGAGCAGGTCCTCTCCTATGACGCCGACGGGTCGAACCGCAAGGTCGTCGCCGACGGCATCCGCTGCAACGATGTCGTCGTCCGCAACGACGGCAGCCTCTACGTCACCAACCCCGGCGTGCCCGGACCCGACCGGAGCCGGGTCTGGTACATCAGCCCGCAGGGTGAGAAGAAGCTGGTCGACACCGGGATCAACTTCACCAACGGCCTCGCCCTCTCGCCCGACCAGTCCTTGCTCTACGTGACGGACTTCCGGAGCCGGTGGGTCTACAGCTACCAGGTCCAATCGGACGGGTCGCTGCTCCACAAGCAGAAGTTCTACCACCTCCACGTTCCCGACACCGCCGACGACGCGGCCCCCGACGGCATCCGGGTCGACCGGGCCGGCCGGCTCTACGTCGCCACCCGGATGGGCGTGCAGGTCTGCGACCAGGCCGGCCGGGTCGGGGCGATCCTGCCGACCCCCAACGGCAAGGCCTCCAACCTCTGCTTCGGCGGCCCCGAGCTCGACACCCTCTACGTCACCGCCGGCGAGAAGGTGTTCAAGCGCAAGCTCAAGGTCAAGGGCCTCAACGCCTTCGACGCCCCGGTCAAGCCCCCCGCCCCCCGGCTCTGATCGTCCCGGTCGACCGGCCCTTCGAAGAAACCTGATCGGCCCGACGCCGCCCGCCCCTCTTCCCTGAGCGTGAACCGGAAGGATCTCGACGACGGGAAGGGGGCCACGGGCGATGGAGAGCAGCACGGCACTCGGGGCGGCGATCCGCCAGATCCACGGCCTTTTCGACTCCGGCCGGCTCGACGAGGTGGCCGACGACCAACTCCTCGACCGCTTCCTGTCCCGGCGCGACCCTTTGGCCTTCGAGGTCCTGGTCGCCCGCCACGGCCCGATGGTCCGGGCCACCTGCCGGACCTCGTCCGCGACCCCCACGACGTCGACGACGCCTTCCAGGCGACCTTCCTCGCCCTGGTCCGCAAGGGGGCCACGGTCCGCGGGGCCGGGGCCCTGGGGGGCTGGCTCCACCGGGTCGCCCACCGGGTCGCCGTCCGGGCGAACGTCGACGCCGCCCGCCGCCGCGACCGCGAGCGCCTGGCCGGCCTCGCCCGGGCCGAGGCCCCGTCGTCGAACCACCGCGACGAGTCGATCGCCGCCGTCCACGACGAGCTGGCCCGCCTGCCCGACCGGTTCCGCCTGCCGGTGGTCCTCTGCCACCTCGAAGGCAAGACCCACGCCCAGGCCGCGATCGAACTCGGCTGGGGCGAGGCCACCGTCCGCCGCCGCCTGTCCGATGCCCGCGTCCGCCTCCGCCGCCGCCTGACCCAACGAGGCGTCGCCCCGGCTCCCGCCCTCCTGGCCCTCGCCCGGCCCCCGATCCCGCTCCCGCCCGCGTGCCTCGAGACCGCGCTCAAGTTCGCCCTCGGCGGCGCCCCGGCCGGCGCCGTCTCCGCCCTGGCCGCTTCTGCGATCCGGAGCCTTGCCGCCTCGCAAACCCGATCGCTGGCCGGGCTCGCCGCCGGCCTGGTCGCCCTGGTCGGCCTGGCCGGCCTCGGCATCGCCTCGGGCCTCGGGCCCATCGACGCCGGGCCGAAGGCGACCAGGCCCGCGACCCCGCCGCCGAAGCCGCCCCGCCCCGAGGCTCGGGCCGGACCAGAGCCCGATCCCCAGGTCGTCCGAGGCGTCGTTCAAGGCCCCGGCGGGAGGCCGGTCGCCGGCGCGGCGATCCGGCTCTGGGAGTTCGGCGTCGACCAGATCGAGCCGGACTTCGACCCCCCGGCCCTGGCGAGGACCGACGCCTCGGGCCGCTTCGAGGTGCACCTACCCCCGGCGGGGCCGAATCCCAACCGCCGGATCGTCGCCTCGGCCGAAGGCTTGGGCCTGGGCTGGTCCCGGGTCAGGGCCGAAGCCGGTGACCGGACGATCCGGCTGCCCGACGACTCGGCGATCGAGGGCCGGATCCTCGACCCCGGAGGGCGACCCGTCGCCGGCGCCGAGGTCGGCGTCTTCTGGTTGGGCGACCTGGAGCGGGTCGACTCATTCCTGGCGATGATCCGGAACAGTCGCGGTGCCATGTCCATGCAACTGGACCAGGGGACATCCGGCTGGCTCGGCCGCCTTCCCGGCCAGACTTCCTACATCAAGGCGGGGCCGGATGGCCGGTTCCGGATCTCCGGGATCGGCCGCGACCGCAACGCCGAGCTGATCGTCCGAGGGCCTTCGATCGCCGAGGCCAGGATCACCGTCGTGAACCGGCCGATGGAGCCGGTCATGGGCTTCGGGTCCGACCCCCATGCTCGCTCGCGGGTTTTCGGCTCGACGTTCGATTTCCAGGCCGGGCCATCGATGGTGATCGAGGGGGTCGTCCGCGACCGGGCCACCGGCCGGCCCCTGGCCGGGGTCCGCGTGTGGTCGCCCCGGGTCTCGGGCAAGGCGATCGAGGCGGCCGGCAGGGCCGGGGTCGGCACCGACGCGGAGGGCCGGTTCGCGCTCCTCGGCCACCCCGAGTCGCGACCCTGTCGCCTGGCCGCGATCCCGCCCCCGGGGTCGAACTACCTCGGCCACCGCGTGGACCTGGCCAGCATCGCCGGGCCCGGGCCGATCCAGGCCGAGATTCTCCTCTCGACCGGCATCCCTTTCCGCCTCCGCCCGGTCCTCGCCGCGACGGGCCAGCCGGCCGAGGTGTCGGTTGCCTATTACGCGCTCCACCCGAACCCGAACGTCGAGCCGATGGCCGGCAAGATGGCCCGGTCCGGCCCGATCTCGCGGGCCGCCCGGCAGGCCGACGGTTCGTACATCGGGCTCGCCCTGCCCGGCCCCGGCGCGATCTGCATCGAGGACCCCGGCGAGGTCTTCCGCCGGACGCGAGTCGACCCCTGGGCCTTCTTCCGGCCCGGCCAAGGTCCCAGGCCCCCGGGGGAGCCCCGCCTCTACGGCGACGAGAACGTGCTGATCATCGACGACGGCTCAACCATGACCTGGCGACTCTTTTCCGACGAACTCGCCGCCATCGTCCTGATCGACCCGGCGCCCGACTCCGGGCCGATCGAGCGCGAGGCGAGGCTCACGCCGGGCTCGAGCCCGGAGATCACGGTGCTCGGGCCCGACGGCAGGTCGCTCGCCGGGGCGAAGGTCTGGGATCTCTACGGGCTCGATTATTGGTCCGACCCGCTCCCCGGGTCGACCTTCCGCGCGGCCCGGATCGACCCGGCCCGCCCCCGGAAGCGGATCGTCCACCACGACGGCCTCAAGCTCGCCGGCCAGGTCATCGCCCCGGGGGATCGCGACGCCCGCTTGACCCTGAATCCCTGGGCGAGGGTCGCCGGCCGGCTCGTCGATGCCCGAGGCAACCCACGCCCCGGCGTGCGGCTCAAATCCCCGGGCCGCCGGGGCGACGACCCGACCGAAGCCATCTTCTCCGGGCTGCTCCCGACCGACGCCGAGGGCCGGTTTCGCCTCGATTGCCTGGTGCCGGGCCTGCGCCACAGCCTGGCGGTGATGCTCGACGGAGGCTTCGCCGAGGGCTCGACCCTCTTCGACGACCTGATCCTTGAGCCCGGCGAAGTCCGCGACTTCGGCGACATCCGCGTCGAGGCCGACCGGCCCGCGATGGCCCCCAAGCCCTGATCGGGAGGATTCAGCCGGCCAGCTCAAGCACCCTGGCGAACGGCAGGTCGGCCAGGAGCCCGAACCGGGGGTCGCGGGTCAGCCGGGCCCGGCCGGTGGCGGGGGAGGACAGGCCGCAGAGGAACCGGGCCCGCTGCCTCGGGGTGGCCAGGGCCCGGTGGCCTTCCCGCTTGAGCGACTCGGCCGCCGCCCGGTCCGCCGGCCCGATCGGCCGCTCGGGCTCGGGGGGCAGGGGGGGGATAGCCTCGCCGAGGCAGGGGCCGCAGTGGCCGCAACGGTCGCCGGGGATCGACTCGCCGAAGTGGGCGACCAGCCGGCTCGTGAGGCAGCCCGGTTCCTGGGCGAAGTCGAGCATCGCCCGGACCCGCACGACGTCGCGGCCCTCGCGGTCGCGGAACCGGTCGTCGAGGGTCGCCCGGAGCGCCCGAGCGTCGACCTCGGAGTCCAGCCGGCGATAGCCGAGCCGGGCCCCGGTGGCCTGGACCGCGAGGTCGCCGCGCTCCTCCAAGTAGCCCAGGGCGGCGACGATCCGCGCCCTCGGCTCGCCCAGGGCCTCGCTCGCGGCGTGGACGTCGAGGGTCCGCCAGGTCCGGCCCTTCGTCGCCCGGTCGAACACCCGGCCCAGGAACTCCGAGCGGCCCGGGTCGAAGCCGGCGATGACCTCGTCCAGGGGGCGGTCGGACCGGAACTTGTACTCGGAGTAGAACGGCCCGGTGGCTTCCAGGATGCCTTCGAGTTCGAGGTAGGTCAGCAGCGTCCCGACGACAAGCGGGCGGACGTCGTGGCGCTGGGACAGGTCGTAGGTCGAGATGTCGAAGGTCGGGCCGGCCCCGAGCAGCTCATCCACGAGCGAGGCGACGCTCTCGGGCGTCGGGGTGTCGCCGTAGGCGAAGTTCTCCAGGGTGGTCACGTCGGTCGGGCAGGCGAACAGGTCGCACCGGGCGAGCTTGCCGTCGCGGCCGGCGCGGCCGATCTCCTGGGCGTAGCTCTCGGCCCCTTTGGGCAGGTTGTAGTGGATCACCGAGCGGATGTCGGCCTTGTCGATCCCCATGCCGAAGGCGATCGTCGCCACCACGATCCCGCCCTTCGACGCCATGAACCGCTCCTGGACCGCCGGCCGGACCTCGTCGCCCAGCCCCGCGTGATACGCCTCGGCCGGGCAGCCATTCTCGGTCAGGAACGAGGCCAAGTCCTCGGCGGTCCGCTGGAGCGTGACATAAACGATCGCCGGGCCGGGCGGTCGCGACCGGACCCGATCGAGCAGGAGCCCGGGGCGATCCGCCGCCCGGCAAGGCGTCGCGTGCAACTCCAGGTTGGCCCGGTGGAAGCTGGCGACCACCACGTCGCGGGGCTCGACCCGGAACGCCGAGGCGATCGACGCCGCCACCGCGGTCGTCGCCGTCGCCGTCAGGGCCAGGACCCGCCCGACCTTGAGCCGGTCGGCCAGCCTGGCGAGCTTGAGGTACTCCGGCCGGAAGTTGTGTCCCCACTCGCTGATGCAGTGGGCCTCATCCACCGCCAAAAGCGCGATCGGCCGGCCCGCCAGCATGCCCACGAACCGCTCCCCCGCCAGCCGCTCCGGCGCGACGTAGAGCAGCCGCAGCCGCCCCTCCCTGAGGTCCGAATAGACCTGCCGGACCTCCGAAGCCCCCAGGCTCGAATCGAGCCGGGCCGCCGCCACCCCCCGGGCCCGCAGGTCGTCGACCTGATCCTTCATCAACGCGATCAAGGGCGACACCACCACCGTCAGCCCGTCCAGCAACAGCGCCGGGAGCTGGTAGCAGAGGCTCTTGCCGCCCCCCGTCGGGAAGATCGCCAGGCTCGACCGCCCCGCCAGCAGCGAGCCGATCACCCGCTCTTGCCCGGGCCGGAAGGCATCGAAGCCGAAGACTTCGCGGAGGGTCCGGCGGGCGTCGTCGAGGTCGGTCATGGTCTGGAGCACTCGTCCGGTTAAGCCAAAATCGGCCGGACGACCTCGCCGGAGACGTCGGTCAGGCGGTAGTCTCGGCCGGCGTGGCGGTAGGTGAGGCGGGTGTGGTCGATGCCCATCAGGTGGAGGATCGTGGCGTGGAGGTCGTGGATGTGGACCTTGTCCTGGACGGCGTTCCAGCCGAACTCGTCGGTGGCGCCGTGGACGATCCCTCCTTTGACTCCCCCGCCGGCCATCCACATGGTGAAGCCGAAGGGGTGGTGCTCCCGGCCGTCCTTGCCTTCGGCGGTGGGCGTGCGGCCGAACTCGCCTCCCCAGACGACGAGGGTGTCTTCGAGCAGGCCCCGGCCTTTGAGGTCGGCGAGGAGGCCGGCGACGGGGGTGTCGGTGGCGTCGCAGTTGTTGCGGAGCTCGGTGCGGAGGCTGCCGTGCTGGTCCCAGAGCTGGCAACTCTTGCGCCTGGATGTCTGGGTGTGGTAGACCTGGACGAAGCGGACCCCGCGCTCGGCGAGGCGGCGGGCCATCAGGCACTGGGAGCCGAAGATTGCGGTGGTGGGGTCGTCGAGCCCGTAGAGGGCCCGGGTGGCCTTCGATTCGGCGGCGAGGTCGAAGGCCTCGGGGGCGCGGAGCTGCATCCGGAAGGCGAGTTCGAACGAGCTGATCCGGGCGTCGAGGCGGCTGTCGTCCTCGCGCCCTTTGCGGTGGAGGGCGTTGATCCGGGCCAGGGCGTCGAGCTGGGCGCGGCGGGCGGCGGTCGTGGTGGCGGGGCTGGCCAGGTTGGCGATCGGCTGGTTGAGATCGGAGATCATCGTCCCCTGGTAGGCCGCCGGCAGGAAGCTCGACGACCAGAGGGGCGCCCCCTGGGCGGGCTGGCTCGGGGTGATGACGACGAAGCCGGGCAGGTCGCGGTTCTCCGAGCCGAGGCCGTAGGTCAGCCACGAGCCGAGGCTGGGCCGCGAGAAGGTCTGCTCGCCGGTGTTCATCTGGAGGCAGGCGCCGTTGTGGTTGATGTTGTCGGCGACCATCGAGCGGATCACGCAGACGTCGTCGATCCGCCCGGCGATCTTGGGGAGCAATTCGCTCACCTCGATGCCCGACTCGCCGTGGCGGGCGAACTGGAAGGGGGAGGCCAGGAGGTTGCCGGTCCGGGTCCGCTCCAGGTGGGGCTTGGCGAAGGGTAATGCCCTGCCGTCGTCCTTGAGGAGCCGGGGCTTGGGGTCGAAGGTGTCGACGTGCGACGGGCCGCCGGCCATGAACAGGAAGATCACCCGCTTGGCCCGCGCGGGGTACATCGGCGGGCGGGGGGCGAGGGGGTCGGCCGGGTCGATGGTGGCGATTTCGCCTCGGGCCTCGTCGGCGAGCAGGGCGGAGAGGCCGAGCATCCCGAAGCCGTTGGCGAAGGTCCGGAGGGCGGCGCGTCGGCTCGGGGTTGGGCTCGGGTCCACGGCGGAGCTCCTCGCTCGGGCGGATTGAATCAATCGACGTAGAGGAACTCGTTGGCGCAGAGGAGGACCTGCGCGTAGGCATGCCAGGCGGCTTCGGGCGAGCCGCCGGAGCCGCCGGCCCGGACGAGGAAGTCGCGGCCGACGGCGGTCTCCTCGGCGGTGGGGCCTCGGCCGTAGAGGGTGAGGTAGCCTCGGGCGATCCGGGCGTCGTCGTCGACCGGCAGGGACCGGAGGCGGTCGCCGAGGGCGCGGGCCTGGTCGATGGCGAAGGGGTGATTGAGGAGGAAGAGGGCCTGCGGGGCGACGGTGGAGACGACCCGGCGGTCGACCATCGCGGTGGAGTCGGCCGCGTCGAAGAGGGGGCCGAAGGACGAGCGATCGGACCGGATCGTCATCAGGTAGAGGGTCCGCCGAGGGGCGGCGAAGTCGCGCGTGCTCGGGCCGCCGAGGCTCGGGTCGAGCCGGCCGGCCGCCATCAACAGCGAGTCGCGGACCGCCTCCGCCTCCAGCCTCCGGCGCCCGGCGCGGCCCCAGAGGCGGTTGTCGGGGTCGAGGCGGATCGCCTCGGGCGGGGCTTCCGACGATTGCTGATAAGTCCGGCTGTTCATCAGCAATCGGTGGAGCGACTTGAGCGACCAGCCGTCGGCGACGAACCGGCTCGCCAGCCAGTCGAGCAGCTCGGGGTGGGTCGGCGGTTCGCCGAGCTTGCCGAAGTTGCCCGGCGTCCGGACCAGGCCCGAGCCGAAATGCCCCTGCCAGACGCGGTTGACCGCGACCCGGGCCGTCAGCGGGTTGTCCCTCGAGGCGATCCAGCGGGCCAGTTCGAGCCGGCCACTGCCTCGCTCGATCTTGGGGGCGTCGGGCCCGGCGACGATCTCGGGGACGTGGCGGGGGACGCTCGGGCCGAGGCGGCGGTAGTCGCCCCGGACCTGGATCCGGGCGTCGTGGAACCCCTCGTAGACGCTCCGGGGGACGCCCCCCTCGACCGCCACCAAGGCGACGGGCGGCGGGGGCGGGGTCGCGGCCTTGAGGCGGTCGACGGCGGCCTGCTTTGCCTGGATGTCGAGCCGGGTCGCTTCGGGCAGGGCCTCGGCCTCGTCGCCGACTCCGGGGCGGAGCGGCCCTCCGGGGGCGACGAGGGCCCCGAGGAACTTGGGGTCGGCCTCGATCCGAGTCGCCAGGGCCTCGACGGCGGCGGCCGAGCGGTCGGAGCGGTCCCAGTCGGCCCAGGCCGGGTGATCGGGCAGGGGCCGGCGGCTGGCGGCGGGGTCGAGCTCGGCCAGCTCCCAGACGGCGGCGTGGCCCAGGCGGTCGGCGTGGGGGTTGCTGGCGAGCGGGTCGGGCAGGAGGTCGGCGGCGAGGTCCCAGGCCGGGCCGCCCGGCTCGATCGACTCGACCTTGAGGGCGACGGTGGTCGTGTCGAAGGAGTATTCCCCCCGGGGGCCGACGGTCAGCTCGATCGAGTCGCCGACCCCGACCTCGACCCGGGCGAGGGCTTCGGCGGCCGGGGTGGCTGAGCCGCCGTTGTTCATCTCCCCCTTGGCCACCTCCAGGCGGCCCCCGTCCCGCTGGCGGATGGCGACGGACCAGTCGACGCCGTTGCCGCCGTTGGGGTCGGCGTCGTTGAGGCGGATGGTGGTGCGGACCGGGCCGGCGATCGGGCTCCGCCAGCGGATCGAGGCCGGCTTCCGGGTTCCCGGATGGAGCCCGGCCGATCGGGGGGGCAAGGTCAAGGTGCCGAGCGCCGCGGGTTTGTCGCCCGAGTTGACCCCGACCCAGGGGAGGCCCGACTCGGCCGTCCAGAAGTGGACCCCGGGTCGGCCGTCGACGTTGGCCGTCGCCTTGCCGAGGAAGCGGGCCGGGTCGGCGCCGGCGAGCAAGGCCCGCCACTGCCGGACGGCGAAGCCGGGGGCCGGCGATGGCCCGGGGTCGCGGGCGGCGGCGAGGAGGGCGCGGAGCCGGGGCAGGAGCGAGCGGGCCACGCCCTCGGCGGCGGCCGAGCGGGCGGCCCCGAGCGCGGCCTGGGCTTGGGCGAGGTCGCGGGCGTGGTCGGCGATCTTTGCGCGGTCGGCTCGGGTGGCGACCACCGTCCTGAGCATCGGCGAGCCGCCGGTCTTGGGGCCGGGGTCGGGGACGATCCGAGTGCTGAAGAAGATCCCGGCGAGGCCGTGGTAGTCGGCGGCGGAGATCGGGTCGAACTTGTGGTCGTGGCAGCGGGCGCAGGCGACGGTGAGGCCGAGGAACCCCCGGGTCACGACATCGACCTGGTCGGCCACGATGTCGGTGAGCATCTTCTCCTTGTCGGCGTCGCCGGTGCCCCACTCGCCGATGGCGAGCAGGCCGGTGGCGATCATGCCCGGGGCGTTGATATCGCCGGGGACAGGGCCGGGGACGAGGTCGCCGGCCACCTGGTCGACGACGAATTGATCGTAGGGGAGGTCGCGGTTGAGGGCGTCGACGACCCAATCGCGATAGCGCCAGGCCTCACCGATGTCGTCGGACCCGCCCACCCCCCGGGCGTCCCGGGAGTCGGCATAGCGGGCCACGTCGAGCCAGTGCCGGCCCCACCTCTGGCCGTGGGCGGGAGAGTCGAGCAGGCGATCAACGACCTTGGCGAAGGCATCGGGAGACCCGTCGGCGAGGAACGCGGCGATGGCGTCGGGCTCGGGCGGGAGGCCGGTGAGGTCGAAGGTGGCCCGGCGGATCAGGGTCGCGCGGTCGGCAAGGGGGGAGGGCTTGAGGCCCGCCTTTTCGAGCCCGGCCAGGATGAACCGATCGACCGGGTTGGCGGGCCATCCGGGGTCCAAGACGGCGGGCGGCTCGGGGGCCTGGACGGGCCGGAACGACCAGAACCGGCGCTGCTCGTCGGCGATCCGGAAGGTCGAAGGCGGGCCGGTCGAGATGGGCGGCACCGCGGCCTCGGGCCAGGGGAGGCCGAGGGCGACCCAGCGTTCCAAGGCGGCAATCTCCCCGTCCGGGAGCTTCCCCTTGGGGGGCATCCGGGGCTCGTCGGCGTAGCGGAGGGCGGCGATCAGGGGGCTCTCGCCGGGCTGGCCCGCGACGGCCGCCGGGCCGGAGTCGCCCCCTTGGAGGGCCGCGGCCCGGGAGTCGAGCCGCAGGCCGCCCTTGGGCTTGGCCGAGTCGCCGTGGCACTCCAGACAACGGGCGACCAGGATCGGCCGGACCTTGGACTCGAAGAAGGCGTCGGCCGCCGGGTCCGTGGGGGCGTCAGCCCCCGGTGCGCCCCAGGCCGGCGCGAACAGGGCCAAGGCCAGCCAGCCGACCCTTCGGCATCGCTTCGTCATCGCGTGATTCCTCGACCTTTGTTCAACAAAGGATGACGATGCGAGGCGGTCCCGTCAAGGCGCGCGGTGGAGGATGCCATCTTTCATCACCAGGCGGACCTTGCGGATGGCCTGGATGTCCCGGGTCGGGTCGCCCGCCACGGCGATCAGGTCGGCGCGGAGGCCGGCCTTGATGGTGCCGACCCGCTTTTCGACGCCGATCACCCGGGCGGCGACCGTGGTGGCCGCTCGGAAGGCCTGGGCCGGGGTCATGCCGAAGTCGACCATCAGTTCGAGCTCGCGGGCCCCTTCGCCGTGGCTGAAGGCGCCGATGTCGCTGCCGTTGGCGATTGCGACCTTGGCGTCGAGGGCGAGCCGGAACGCGGCGCGGGCCTGGCGGATCCGGGGAGGCTCGGGGTCGATCCCCGGCCGGTACCCCCGGGTCCGGGCCGAGGACTCGAAGACGGTCAGGGTCGGGCAGAAGGCGACCCCCCGGGCGGCCATGAGGGCGAAGACCTCGGCGTCGCCCCGGTCGCCGTGCTCGATCGTCGAGACTCCCGCCAGGGTCGCCCGCCGGATCCCCTCCTTGCTCGTGGCGTGGGCCGAGACGGGCCGGCCGAGCGACCGGGCGGTCTCGACGATCAGGCGGAGCTCGTCCTCGGCGAAGGTCGCCCCCCGGGCGTTGTCGGCGTAGACCTTGATCACATCCGCCCCCCGGCCGACCTGGTCGCGGACGACCCGGCGGAGATTCTCGCCGTCGGCCTCCTCGGCCCCCTGGGGGATTTGCCACTCGGGGGCGAACCCGCTCGGGGCATAGGTCCGGGTGGCGACGATCGCCCGGGTGGCGACCAGGAGCCTCGGGCCCGGGATGATCCCCTCCTCCACCGCCTGCCTCAGCCCGACGTCGGCATACCCCGCGCCTTCGGTCCCGAGGTCGCGGAGCGTGGTGAAGCCGGAGAGGAGGTCGAGCTTGAGGTGGTTCGTCGCGCGGGCCACCCGGAGGGCCAAGGGCTCCTTCAAGACCTGGTCCTCCCACGTCGCCTCGTCGTAGGAGTGGAGCAGGATATGCGAGTGCGCGTCGATCAGGCCGGGCAGGAGGGTCAATCCCGGCAGGTCGATCACCCGGGCGTCCTCGGGGACCTTGACCTCCCCTTCAGGTCCCCCCGCCGCGATCGAATCCCCCCGG
>JAABUQ010002990.1_pt1 | contig 32087 bp, 35 predicted proteins | sample 5560001 | NCBI WGS metagenome assembly JAABUQ01 (sample SAMN10711888, study PRJNA513371) | rock metagenome | isolation source: Antarctica rocks | place: Antarctica: Victoria Land, Finger Mt nord | collected 2015-12-18 | reverse complement strand
TGCATCTGACCCTGACCTTCCTGGGCACGCGGGCGCCGTGGGAGATCGAGGTGGTGGCGGACGCCCTGGTGGCCTGCTCGGGGTCGCTGGGGGTGCTCGAGACAGGCGCCCCGCTGTGGTTGCCCGCGCGTCGCCCACGTGCCCTGGCCGTCGAGGTCGACGACCGCAGCGGAGGACTGTCGCGGCTGCAGAGCGACGTCCTGGCCGCGATCGGGACGGCGATCGATTGTCTTCCCGAGCATCGACGCTTTCGCCCGCACGTGACCGTGGCTCGCCTGCGCGGCGGCACGGCCCCCGCGCAGCGCGACCTCGGGCCGACCCCTGCGCTCGGCTTCGCGGCCGAACGCGTGACGCTCTATCGCTCCCACCTGAGCCCCGACGGAGCCAGCTACGAGGCGATCGAGAGCGTCGCGCTGTGAGGCGCCAACCGGTGTCATGCGGTGCGGCGGGGACACGCCGGCGGGTGGGGCCCTCGCTTTGGACCGGCGGTCCATATGCGGTGGGCGGGGACGGCGTTAGAACACTCCGATGAGCGCCGATGACCCGCGCGCCGAGGCGGCGTTCGACCACCTCGACGAAGGGTCGGGCGCCGAGCTCTCCTACAGGCTGCGGCAGCGATCGGCACCGGCGCGATCGCCCCTGCCTGGATGCTCGCGCCCGGCGTGGCCCAGGCGGCGCGGGCCTCGGGCCCGGGTCCTTCGGTGCTGCAGTCCGGGCGTGGCCCGCGTGCGGGCAGCTACATCACCTCCACGCTGGATACGGTTCGCTGGGGCTCGTTGCCCAACCGCAACGCGAAGGCGGTGCGCAGCATCCGCTCCGGCGCGACCGTCACCTTCGACACCGTGTCGCACGAGGGGATCCTCGAAGACCAGGGGCGCAACCCGGTTCGCTACTTCGCCTCCAAGGGGGTAGCCGAGCGTGACGTGCTGCTCGACGCCCGGGCCATCGCCGCCTCCGCGCTGCCGCACGACTTCGCCAAGGACGGCCCGCACATCGTCACCGGACCGGTCGATGTGATCGGCGCGCGGCCGGGAGACGTGCTGCGCATCGACGTCGTCTCGCTGATCCCTCGCGCGCCCTACGGCGTGATCTCCAGCCGCCACGGCAAGGGCGCGCTGCCCAACGAGTACCCACAGCGGCCTGCACCCCAGCCCGGGGCGAGCGCGGCCCATCCCGAGCTCTACAACAACGTCTCGATCTTCACCCCGGTCCGCAAGATCGCCGGCCGGGACACCGCGATCCTGCCCGCCGGGCGCTCACGCGCGGAATTCCCGCTCGACCCGTTCATGGGGATCACGGGCGTGGCGCTCGACACCTCCGAGAAGGTCAACTCGATCCCGCCGACGGTCGCCGGCGGCAACCTGGACATCCGCAACCTGACCGTCGGGTCGACGCTGTTCCTGCCGGTCTTCGTGCCCGGGGCAAAGTTCTTCGCCGGCGACCCTCACTACCGGCAGGGGGACGGCGAGGTCGCGCTCACCGCCCTGGAGGCGCCCCTGCGGGCGACGTTCAGGCTCACGGTGCTCAAGGCCGGAAGCGCGAAGATCCCCGGGGGACGCGGGCGCCTGGACGCACCCTTCGGCGAGACAGCCGGCTACTGGATGCCCGTCGGGCTGAACGCCGACCTGGACGAGGCGATGAAGATGGCGGTCCGCCAGGCGATCGAGTTCCTGCACGGCGAGGTCGGCATGCAGCGCGCGGTGGCCTACGCCTATCTCAGTGCCGCAAGTGACTTCGTGGTCAGCCAGGTGGTCGACAAGACCGTGGGCGTCCACGCCAGGATCCACAAGGCGGACTTCGTTGGGCACCGCGCCAGATAACCCTCGCTTGGTCGGCGAGGTCGGCGACCGTCACCACATCGTTGCCGCGACGCACCCGCCCGGTCAGGGCATGTTGCAGCGTGCGTGCCTCCACGGCTCAGCTATCTTGGGGCAAATGACTGGCGCTGAGGATCGCCAGCCCGCCAACCCGGGCCACGATCGAGACCGCAACGCCGAGGACCGCGATGACAGAGCCGACATGCACGATCGGGCTTCTGAGGCACGCGATGAACGCGCGGATGCTCGGGACAAGCGTGCTGAGGTCCGCGAACGAGTCGATGGGGTGGTTAACGCAGAAGCCGTTTCTGATCGTGCGGGGGCCCTGAGAGACCGTCAGGGAGGGGCCAGCGATCGCACCCAAGCGGCAAACGATCGCGAGGCCTCATCGGTCGACCGCGTGTTGTCGGCGCGCGAGAGGATGACCTTTTGCATCGATGAGCTCACCGGCGCCCACCGCCGGGAAGCGGGGATTGTCGAACTCGAGCGCGAGGTCGCCAGGGCGACGCGCACGAAGCAGCCGTTCGTGCTCGCCTTCGTCGATGTGGACAAGCTCAAAGCGACCAACGGCACGCTGGGACACGCCGTTGGCGATCAGCGCCTGCGCCAAACGGTTGCCTTGACCCGCGCGCATCTTCGCTCCTATGACCTGATCATCCGCATCGGCGGCGACGAGTTTCTGTGCGCACTGCTCGACGTGACGATGGACCAGGCCTCCGAGCGGTTCTCGCTCGTAAATGCGGACCTGGCCGCAGCCCAGCAGGGATCCACAACCGTCGGGCTCGCGGAGCTTCAACCAGACGATGCTGTCAAGGATCTCATCGAGCGCGCAGACGAGGCCATGTACACCGAGCGCCGACAAACGCCACGCGATCGCGGTGAGGGTGTCGCCGGTCGCTGAGTCCGACCGCTCACGGCCTCTCGGCGTCGGTCACCGCGCCAGATAACCCTCTCCTAGCCCAAGCTCGATCGCTCGGACGCCATCATGGGTCCGTGCCCCCTCGCCCTGCTCTGACCATCCTCGGCGTCCTCGCGACGTTCGCTGCCCTGGGCGCCCAGGTGGCGCCCTCGACGGCGGCGGTCGGTCACGGCAGGGGGGTCTCGGTGACGCCACCGCGCTCGTTTCCCCCGCTGCCCGCCGGAGACCCGGCCTACGCGGGTGTGGTGGACCGCACGCTGCTGAGGGGGCAGTTCGTGGTGCAGGGCGGCACCGCGCGACGCGACGTGGCTCTGACCTTCGACGACGGTCCGAGCGCCTTCACCCCGAAGATCGCCCGAATCCTGCGCACCAACCACGTCGCAGGCACCTTTTTTGAGATTGGCGAGGAGTTCGCGCACTTTCCTCCCAATGCGCGTCGGCTGATCGCCGACGGGTTCCCGGTGGGTGACCATACGCTCACCCATCCGCTCCTCGGACACCTCTCCGCCGCCCGCCAGCGCCTGGAGCTAGCCACCCCGGCCTATGAGCTGTGGCGCCATGGCGTTCCCTTCCCGCGACTGTTCCGTCCGCCCTACGGCTCGTTTGACGCGGCCACCTTTGCCGTGCTGGCGCCGCTGCGCATGTTGATGGTGCTCTGGAGCTCTGACAGCCTGGACTACGCCACGCCGGGCGTGGGACACATCGTCCACAACGCTCTGGCCGGCGTGCACGCGGGCTCGATCATCCTCATGCACGACGGGGGCGGCAACCGCTGGCAGACCGTCCATGCCCTGCCGATCATCATCCGGCGCCTGCGCGCCAGGGGCTTTCACCTGGTCACCGTGCCGCAGATGCTCGCTGAGAATCCGCCGAGACTTCCCCAGCGGATCCCCGACGGTATGGGTCCTGCGGCGACGGCCAACTGACCGGCGCGGAAGCCCGGTTGCGCCGGGCCACCGTGTGCTGGTGGGCCGGCAGGGAGCTCCGGCGGCGCCCGACGCAGGGTATGGGCAGCCAGTGCCTGGGTGCCCACCGCAAGGCGCGCGCATCCAGCCCGCGTTACCGTCCGCACCGCGGGTTAGCGTGGCCGGTTCCCAAGACGAGAACAGGAGCCGCCAGCATGTCCGTCAGCGAACAGGAGAAGGTCGCGAAGGCGCGGGTCGCCGCCCTGCAGGGCGCGCTCACCCAGATCGAACGCGAGTTCGGTAAGGGCAGCGTGATGCGCATGGGTGACGAGGGCGCTCAGGTGCGCGTCAACGCGATCCCCACCGGCGCGCTGTCGCTGGACATAGCCCTGGGCATCGGCGGGGTGCCGCGCGGGCGGGTGGTGGAGGTCTTCGGGCCCGAGTCATCGGGCAAGACCACGCTCATCTACCACGTGCTCGCCGAGGCCCAGAAGCTGGGTGGCGTCTGCGCCTTCATCGACGCCGAGCACGCCATGGACCCGCTGTACGCCAAGGCCATCGGGGTGGACATCGACGAGCTGTTGGTCTCCCAGCCCGACTACGGTGAGCAGGCACTGGAGATCGCCGACATGCTCGTGCGCTCCGGAGCCGTCGACGTCGTCGCCATCGACTCGGTGGCCGCGCTGACGCCTCGCTCGGAGCTCGAAGGTCAGATGGGCGACCAGAGCGTTGGCCTGCAGGCACGCATGATGTCCCAGGCCATGCGCAAGCTGGCCGGGAACCTCAACCGCACGTCCACCCTGTGCATTCTCACCAACCAGATCCGCGAGAAGGTCGGCGTCATGTTCGGCTCTCCCGAGACGCAGCCCGGTGGCCGCGCGCTGAAGTTCTATGCCTCACAGCGACTGGACATCCGCCGTATCGAGACGCTCAAGGACGGCACCGAGGCGGTTGGTAACCGCGTGCGGGTGAAGGTCGTCAAGAACAAGGTTGCTGCGCCCTTCCGCCAGGCTGAGTTCGACATCGAGTTCGGTCGCGGCATCTCCACCTCGGGCTGTCTCATCGATCTCGGTCTCGAGAACAACGTGGTCACCAAGTCAGGCTCGTTCTTCTCCTACGGCAACGAGCGGCTGGGTCAGGGTCGCGGCAACGCCAAGGCCTACCTCGACGAGCACACCACGATCGCCCGCGAGATCGAGCAGAAGGTGTACGCCGCGCTGGGCATCACCCGTGACCTGGTGACGCCGATCGAGCCCAGCGAGGACGGTCCAGGCGAAGCTGCGCCGGCCGCCGAAGCGGTGTCTCCGCCGCGAGACGTACTCGGCGAGTCACCCGGGCCTGCCGACAGGCGCGCGGCCTGACCACCGCCGGCCCAGTTGGCGGGTGACGCTGAGCAGGGAGGCGCCCGGGCCCTCGAGCGCGCCCTGGGGTTGGCCTACCGTCATCTGACCCAGCGAGATCGCACCTGCGCCGAGGTGCGCCGCCATCTCGCTCGCCGCGACGTGTCTGACCAGGCGATCGGCGCATGCCTGAGCGAGCTCTGCGAGCTCGGCTACCTCGATGACCAGCGCTTTGCCGCGCGCTTTGTCGAGGACCGCCGGGCGCTGGACGGCTGGGGGTCCGAGCGCATACGTGACCGCCTCGATGCCCTGGGCGTAGACCGAGAGATCAGCGAGCGGGCGGTCGCACGCGACGGGCCAGCCGAAGCCGACGCTGCCCTCGCCGTCCTGCGCCGGCGCCTGCGGGCGCCCCTCGAGGACGAGCGTGCGCGGCACCGCGCGCTCGGAATGCTCGTGCGGCGAGGCTTCGAGCTTGACCTTGCCTACGGTGCGGTGCGGCGCTTCGCCGCCGAGGGCGATTGAGGTCCGGTTAGGTCCCGCGTCGGCGGGCGCGCGGCGAACCTGATTGCCAAGCGGGTCGATCGGTACTAGCATCAGGGATAGCGATATGAGCCCTCGCGGGCATGGAACCCCAGCAAACGGTACATTTCTTTGTCTTTTCTAAACACTTCTGATCCGCGTCCACCCGCCACCGAGTGAGGGTGCGCACTCCCGTCTAGAAGCCATACGGCCTCCGGCCGAGCTCTCATGCGGTCACCGGCGCGTGCCGCCTGGGTTTCCGTGTCTGGCGCGACGCTCGTCTCGCCCGACCAGAACATTCGATAGGCCCGTCAGCAGGCTCGCTCAGCTGCGCGGGGAGAGGAAGCGGCAATGGAGTTCGTGATCCTGGCGGTGGCGGCAGCGGTGGCGATCGCCGGGATGGTGATGATGCTGAGCGCGCGGCGCGCACGGTCTGGCTCGCGCCCTCGAGGCTCTGCAGCTCCCACCGACTCCGCCGCAGACGTGAGCTCTGAAGTGCCCGGCGGCTCTGGGCACGGCGCGACAGCCACCGGGTCCCCGGGCGACACCGCGCCGGCGCACGGATCCACGCGCGTTGACGGCGTGGGGGATGGGGATGGCGCCGCGGTCGCTAACGGCGTGCCGGGGGGCGTGGGCGGCCCGCGGACCAACGGCGTCTCGGCCAACGGAGCCGGCCCAGGCGCAGTCGATCTGCGCGAGGAGCTCGGGCGGCGCCTGGCCGCGCTGGAGACCGAGCGGGAGGGGCTGGGTCGCAGCCGGGCCGCGCATCAGCGCGAGCTCGAGGAGCTCTCCGGCCTGAGCGTGGCCCAGGCCAAGCGCCTACTCGTCAAGCAGGTCGAAGACGAGGTACGACATGACTGTGCCAAGCGGGTGCGTCACATCGAGGAGGAAGCCCGGCGAGAGGCCGATCGCCGCGCGCGCAGCATCCTCGCCGTGGCCATGCAGCGCCTGGCCGCCGTGCACGCGGCCGAGACCACCGTGTCGGTCGTCCATCTTGCCTCCGACGATCTCAAGGGCCGCATCATCGGCCGCGAGGGGCGCAACATCCGGGCGCTCGAGACGCTCACCGGGGTCGACGTCATCGTCGATGACTCGCCCGGGGCGGTGGTGCTCTCCTCCTTTGACGGTGTGCGCCGCGAGATCGCGCGCGTCACCCTCGAGAAGCTCCTGGCGGACGGACGCATCCACCCGGCGCGCATCGAGGAGACCTACGCGCAGGCCGTGGATGAGCTGGACCACCTGATCGGCGAGGCCGGCGAGCAGGCCGTATTCGACGCGGACGTGCAGGCCCTGCACCCGGACCTCGTGCGGCTGCTCGGTCGTCTGCGCTATCGCACCAGTTACGGGCAGAACGTGCTTGCACACTCGATCGAATGCGCGCACCTGGCCGCCATGATGGCCCACGAGCTCGGGGCGAGCGCCCAGACGGCACGGCGTGCCGCCCTGCTGCACGACATCGGCAAAGCCGTCAGCCATGAGGTCGAAGGCCCGCACGCCCTGGTGGGCGGCGACCTTGCGCGGCGCAACGGGGAGCCCGACGCGGTCGTACACGCGATGGAGGCCCATCACAATGAGGTCGAGCCCCAGACCGTGGAGGCGGTGCTCGTGCAAGCCGCGGACGCGCTGTCGGGCGGGCGTCCGGGCGCCCGCGGCGCTTCGCTTGAGTCCTACGTCAAGCGCCTGCGCCATCTCGAGCGCATCGCCGCTTCACACGCCGGGGTTGAGAAGGTCTACGCGATGCAGGCCGGACGTGAGATCCGCGTGATGGTGGAGCCCTCCGCGCTGGACGATCACGGCGCCGCACTCCTGTGCCACGAGATAGCCAGGGAGATCGAGCGCGAGCTTGACTATCCGGGCCAGATCAAGATCACGGTGATCCGGGAGTCGCGCGCTGTGCAGTACGCGCGCTGACGGCGCCTGCACTCTCGGGGTCCTGCCCCGGCCTTCTGACCCTCGAGGCCGCGGCTACGCTGTGGCGTGATGCAGGGCTACCACGTCACCACGTTTGGCTGCCAGATGAATGAGCACGACTCCGAGCGCATGTGCGGCATGCTCGAGTCCCTGGGCTACCGAGAGGCGCCGACGCGAGCCGAAGCTGACCTGATCCTGTTCAACACCTGCTCGATCCGCGAGTCTGCCGACAGTCGTCTGCTGGCCCATCTCGGGGAGGCCAAGCGTCTGAAGCGCGAGGACCCGGGTCGCGTCGTGGGCGTGGGCGGGTGCTGGGCGCAGTCGATCAAGGAAGAGGTGTTCGCGCGCTTTCCGTTCGTCGACGTGGCCTTCGGTCCGGGTCAGGTACACAAGCTGGCGGAGTTCTTGACCAGCGACTCGTTGACCGCGCAGGGGTTCTTTGAGTTCGAGGGCTTCACCGGGCATCTGCCGGCGCGGCGCGCCCGCCCGTTTCAGGGCTGGCTGCAGATCAGCGTCGGCTGCAACTGCCGATGCGCGTACTGCATCGTGCCCTCCACCCGGGGGCGCGAGGCCAGCCGCGACCCGGCGGAGCTGGTGGCTGAGGTGCGCGCCATGGCGGCCGACGGCGTACGCGAGGTCACTCTGCTGGGTCAGAACGTCAATTCCTACGGCCGCGACCTGCCCGGCGGCGCGAGACGCCCGACGTTCGCCGGCTTGCTGGCCGAGCTGGACGCCGTCGATGGCATAGCACGCCTGCGCTACACCAGCCCTCATCCCAAGGACATGCGCGAAGACGTCATCCTCGCGCACGCGCAACTGCCCAGCCTGTGCGAGCACATCCATCTGCCTCTCCAGTCGGGCTCCTCGCGCGTGCTGCGCGCGATGCGCCGCACCTATGACCGCGGTCGCTACTCAGATCGTGTGGCGCTGATCCGCGAGCACCTACCCGACGTCGCCCTGACCACGGACATCATCGTCGGCTTCCCGGGCGAGACGGAGGCCGACTTCGCGCAGACCCTGGAGGTGGTGGACGAGGTCGGCTTCGACTCCGCCTTCACCTTCGTGTTCTCGCCGCGGAGGGGTACCGAGGCGCAACTCATCACCGAGGGGATCGTGCCCCACCCGGTGAAGGTGGAGCGCATGCAGCGACTCGTCGAGCTGGTCCAGCGACGCGCTCACCAACGCGCCCAGCGCTTCGTGGGCCGCACCATGGAGGTCCTTGTGGAGGGCCCCTCGCGCACCGATCCCGACCGGCTGCGGGGACGCACGCGCCAGAACAAGGCGGTCAACTTCAGTGGCCAGGCGGCGCCCGGGGACCTGACCGAGGTACGCATCGACCGTGCGAGCAGCCAGACCCTGGCCGGCGAGCAGTCGGTCCTCGTGCGAAGCGGCGCCTGAGCCGCTTCGATGACCGCTCCGCGGGGGCGCTACCCGCGCGCCATCTGTCGGCCGCCGTGCTCGCCCCGTGAGAAGATCTGACGCGTGAGCGACCTGCACCGGGCCGGGAACATCGCCTACCGCGAGGCGGTACCCGCCGACTGGCAGACGGGCGGCCCTGCGGCGCTGCTCGTACACGGGTGGCCGGAGTCCTCCTACATGTGGCGCGCCGTGCTGGAGCCGTTCGCGCAGGCGGGCTACCGCGCGATCGCCCCGGACCTTCCCGGCTACGGCGACTCCTGCGCCGATCCCCCCGGGACCTGGGAGCGCCACACCGAGGCATTGGAGTGCTTTCGTGTCTCATTGGGACTGGAGCGATGTGCCCTGGTCCTGCACGACTGGGGGGTCATGATCGGCCTGCGCTGGGCCTGTGAGCACCCCGAGGCGCTCAGCGCCCTGATCGTCTCCGACGGGGGCTTCTTTGCCGACCGCCGTTGGCACGACCTGGCCAACGTGCTACGCACACCGGGCGACGGTGAGGAGTTCATCGAGAGCTTCCAGCGCGTGGAGTTCGACGCCACCCTGCGGGGCGCCTGCGGGGGGATGACCGATGCGGCGCTGGATGAGTACTGGAAGGCGTTCGGCGACCGCCAGCGCCGCCAGGGCAGCCTTGAGCTCTACCGCTCGGGAGACTTTGACAAGCTCGAGGCCTACGAGGGCTGCCTGGCCACGCTCAACGTGCCCGCGTTGGTCCTGTGGGGTGAGCAGGATCGCTTTGCGGGCGTGGCCATGGCTCACCGCTTCCACCAGGAGCTCGCCGGCTCAAAGCTCATCGTGCTGCCCCAGGCCGGGCACTTCGTGTGGGAGGACGAGCCGCAGCGCTGCGCGCGCGAGGCGGCGCGCTTCCTGGCCGCGCACCGCGACCCCTAGCCGCGGCGCCTGGCACCGTCCGCCGCCTATGGGAACATACGTTCGTGCGGTGGCAGAACCTGACGATCTGCGAGGAGGAGCAGGCACGGCTGCCCGGCTATCGCGACGAGGCGGTGGTGCGTCGTTTCGACGCTCCGCAGGCGCTGGACATGCGCTTTTACGAGGTGCGTGCGCGCTCGGCGCTCAATCGCGTGCCCGCGGCGTCACGGATGCCCTTCCGCTGGACGGTGAATCCGTACAGGGGCTGCAGTCATGCCTGCGTTTATTGCTTCGCTCGACCCACCCACACCTACCTCGACTTCGACGCCGGCCGCGATTTCGAGCGCGAGATCGTGGTCAAGGTCAACGTGCCGGAGGTCATGCGCGCCGAGCTGAACCGCCCGTCGTGGAAGCGCGAGCACGTGGCCATGGGCACCAACACCGACCCGTACCAGTGGGTGGAGGGGCGATATCAGTTGATGCCGGGCATCTGGGAGGCGCTGCGCGACAGCGCCACGCCGTGCTCGGTGCTGACCAAGTCACCGCTGCTGCTGCGCGACCTCTCACTCATGCGCCAGATCGCCCAGGTCACCGACATGCACGCCAACCTCTCGATTCCCACCCTCGACGAGAAGGCGTGGCGGGCCACCGAGCCCCACACGCCCCATCCCCGGGCGCGCCTGGAGGCGGTGGCCGAGCTCAACCGCGCTGGCATCGCCACAGGGGTGCTCATTGCGCCCCTGATGCCCGGCATCAACGACGCCCCGGAACAGATCGCGCCGCTGCTCAGGCTGGCCATCGAGGCGGGAGCGACGGGCATCGGAGGCATCGCTCTGCACCTGCGCGGCGAGGTGCGCGGCCTGTTCATGGAATGGCTGGCCGTCCACCGCCCCGAGCTGGTCGAGCGTTACCAAGAGCTCTACCGCAAGGGCGCCTACGCTCCCGCAGCCGAGCGGCGGCGCCTTTCCGCCCTGGTGGCCCATGGTTCGCAGTGGTCTGCGCGCATGCGGGGAAGCGACCCGGCGCGCCCGTCTACGGCGCCGCGGCGGCGTGTCCACAGCGGCGGCACGGGGAAGGAAGCCCCCGAGCTGCCCGTCCCTCAGCCAGCGCTGTTCTGATGCGTCCCGCTCACCTGACCTCCACGGGGACGCCAGGCCTAGCGCTTATCGGTCTGCCCGGCGGCCAGGCCGGCGGCGACGTCGTCGGCGCCCAGGCGCCGTCCCAAGCGCGCGGCCGCCTCCGGCGCCAGGCCCGCGAAGGCAGCGCTCACGCGCAGAGCCAGAGGCGCGACGTCGACCTCGGCCCGATCGTGCTCGATGGCCTCGACCACGGCCCGCGCCACATCCTGCGGACTCTTGGTGCCCACCCCGGGAGGCAACTTCGCGCCGCTCTCAGCGAACATGCCCGCCTCCCGGATGAAGCCGGGAAACACACCTGACACGCCCACGCCCGACTCGCGCAGCTCGGCGCGCAGAGCCAGGGCGAACCCTCGCAGGCCGAACTTGGTCGCGTTGTACAGCGAGGTCCCGGGACTGGTGACCTTGCCCGAGAGCGAGGACATGAACACGAGCTGTCCCTGTCCGCTGCTCACCATGCCCGGGACCAGAGCGCGGGCCAGGGCGATGGGCGCACGCAGGTTGACCTCGAGGGCGCGGTCGAGCTGCGCCGTGGTGAACGTATCCAGGCGCCCGGAGGCGGGCAGGGCGGCGTTGGCCACCAGTACCTCCACGGCCCCGGCGTCGCCGACCAGGCGCTCCACGTCGTGGCGGTCGCTGAGATCGACGGTCACGGCGCGCGCGTCAAGCTCGGACGCCAGCGCGTTGAGGACCTGCTCGCGCCGGGCGGTGAGGGTCAGGCGCGCGCCGCGTCCAGCCAGCTCGCGCGCGATCGCCTGGCCGAGACCACCGGTCGCCCCGGTGAGCAGCACGTGGGCGCCTGCGATTTGCACGCGCGCCACCCTACGGGAACACGGCGACGGTGGCCGTGAAGCCGTGAAGCTGATTCTCGCCGCCCACCGGGCCGATCTCCCCGGCGGCGAAGAACCCGGCGCAGGGGGCACCCGAGAACTGCGTGGCGATCAGCTCGGCATCGTGATCGGGGCGTCCGAACATCGCCTCGCCGCGGCCGTTGCAGCTGAACATGAGCGACCCGGCCGGCGGTCGGGAGCCCAATGCCTGGCGACGCAGGGCCAGTGCGTCGCGCAGGTCTGTGTGCGCTGAGGAGGCGTCGCGGGCATGAACGCGCAGGATCTGGCCCGCGCGTACGCTGGCGCCCACGGCCACCGCTCCGGTGTCCGGATCGGCGCCGAGCAGGCCGCGCACCAGGAAGTCCCCCTGCTCGTACTCCGGTTTGCCCGAATCCAGCACGAGGCCCAGCAGGGGACCCTCGGCCACGAGCGCCTGCTCGCGCGCGCCCAGTGAGGAGAAGACCTCGCGCAGGCGAACCAGCGCCGGCTCACCGGCCAGCTCCTGGATCACGTGGCCCGCGGCCGCGGTGATCGTCAGCTCGGGTCCCATCGGCGCGGCGCCCTGGGAAACGCATGGAAGCATCTCCACGCCCCGCAGAGAGACGCCGACAGCGCCCGATCCGTGCACGTTCTCCCCGCAGAACAGCAGCGCGCCGCCCTCGGCAGATCGAGCACTGGCCAAACCCCCGAGGACAGGGACTCCCGGAGCTCGGGCCCCGAGCTCCTCCAGTACGGCATCGGTGGGAAAGGTCTGCGGGTCAGGCAGCAGCAACAACCCGCTCGCGCCTTCGAGGTCGGTCAGCCCGACGACGGCGTGCGCACCGTCGCTGAGCTCGGTCACGTCGGCGTGGAAGGCACTGACCTCCCCCTCGTCCAGGGCGGCGGCCCATACGGTCACCGCCGAGCCAGCCTCGACCTCGCGCCCCTGGGCCAGCACGCCTGCGGCGCCGCAGCCGATCAACGCCCCGGGAACGAGAACCTCGTTGACCGCCTCGAGCATGTCCTCGGCCAGCGCCAGGTGAGCCCCGCAGGCGAAGACCACGGCCAGGTCGGCTCTCTCGCCGCGCAGCGCGTCGGCCACCTCGCCCGCCGCCTCGCGGGCCGCGACCCGGGCGTCCCAATCACCCGAAATGGCGCTTGCGATACGAACCCCCACAGGCTGACCATACTGCGCGCGTGTCGATGCGCGTGATCGCACTGTTCGGACCCACCGCCGTGGGCAAGACCGACATCGCGCTGGCGCTGGCGCGTCGCCTGCGCGCCCGAGGGGAGCTGCCGGTCGCCGTGTCTGCCGATGCCCTACAGGTCTACCGAGGTCTGGAGATCCTCACCGGCGCGCCGACGCCGGCCCAGCAGAGCGCGCTCGAGCACCGACTCGTGTCCTTTTTGGACGTCACCGAGTCGTTCAGTGCCGGGCGCTACGCCCCGCTGGCCCACGCGGAGATAGACAGCCTGCTGGCGCGCGGGCGAACGCCGATCGTGGTCGGGGGAACCGGGCTGTATCTCCGCGCGGCGCTGGGCGATCTCGACCTGCGACCGCCAGCGCGCGCAGGCGCCCGCGAGCGCTGGTCGGCCGCGCTGGAGCTCCGGGGAGCGTTCGCGCTGCACGCCGAGCTCGCTCGTCGCGCCCCAGCCCTTGCCGACCAGGTCGACTGGCGCGACCGCACCCGCCTGCTGCGCGCACTCGAGCTGCAGGAAGCCGGGGTGACCCCCGCCTCGAGGGCGAACTCGCAGCTGTGGGCGGCGCAGACCCGCCATCCCACCCGACTGATCGGTCTGACCATGGCCCGCGAGGCTCTCCACGCGTGTATCGACGCGCGCGTGCTCGAGATGGTCAGCACCGGAGCCCGCGCCGAGGTGATCGCGGCCGACGCAGCTGGCGCGTCTCCCACGGCACGTGCGGCGCTCGGCTTTGCCGAGCTCCTGAGCGGAGACGTGGAGGCGATGAGACGGCGCACGCGCCGCTACGCCAAGCGCCAGGTCACGTGGATGAGAAAGCTGGCCGGGGTCGAGCTCTTCGACGTGGGGGAGCGGTCGCCCGACTACTTGGCGCAGGCGCTTGACAAGATCGTGGGGTGACCGGCCGAACCATCGACCACGCCAGGCCGCGGAGAGGAGCAGCGTGAGATTTGAGAAGTGGCAGGCGTTGGGCAACGACTACCTGATCGTGGAGGCGCAGCGACTCCCGTGGGAGCTCACCCGCGGACGGGTGCGTGCGCTGTGCGACGGCCACACGGGGGTGGGCGCCGACGGAGTGCTCGAGCTTGCGCACGCCTCCGAGGCCGATCACGTGGCGGCGCTGCGCATCTTCAACCCCGACGGCTCGGAGGCCGAGCTGTCGGGCAACGGCGCCCGCGAGGCCGTCCTGTACCTGCGCGCCAGCGGCTGGACCGACCTCGATCACTTCACGATCAGCACTCCGGCCGGTCCCGTCTCCGTGCAGATCACCGGACCGAGTACCTGTGCGATGCAGATGGGCAGGGCGCGCCTGGCCTCAGCGGCCTACCCGAGTGGTGCGCCCGACGGGCGTGGCACGCTGGAGGCCGCGGGACGCCGCTGGGACTTTCAGCACGTGACCGTGGGCAACCCCCAGTGCGCCATCGCCGTGGCTGACCTCGACGAGCTGCGGGGCCTTGATCTCGACCGGGTGGGGCCGCCGATCCAGGGCCACGAGCTCTTCCCCCAGCGCACCAACGTGTCCTGGTACACCGAGGAGCGGGACGGAGCTGTGCGGGCACGCATATTCGAGCGCGGGGTGGGGGAGACCATGTCCTCGGGGACGGGCGCCTGCGGGGTGGCCGTGGCCCATGTGTGCGGCGGGGGCCGCTCCCCGGTGACCGTGCGCCTGGACGGAGGCGACCTGGAGGTGGGGGTTGGCGAAGATCTGGGGCTTGCCCTGACCGGCTGGGCGGTCTGCGTCTACCGCGGCGAGCTCAGCCCCGAACTGATCAAGGAGCTAGATGAGACCCAGTGAGCGCCTGGCGCGCATCCCCCCGTACCTCTTCGCCGAGCTCGAGCGCAAGGTCGCCGCCAAGCGCGCGGCCGGCGTCGACGTGATCAGTCTGGGCATCGGCGATCCCGACATGCCCACGTATGCGCCGATCGTCGCCGCCGCCCAGGGCGCGGTGGCCGACCCCGGCACCCACCGGTACCCCTCCAACCGTGGCCGGCCCGAATTCCGCGCGGCGATGTGTGATTTCTATGAACGGCGCTTCGGGGTCACCCTGGATCCCGATACCCAGGTGATGGCGGCCATCGGGGCCAAGGAGTGCATCTTCAACCTGAGCCTCGCCTTCCTGGATCCGGGCGACCTCGCGCTCGCCGCCGATCCCGGCTACCCCGTCTACACCGGTGGCCCGATCCTGGCCGGCGCCGAGCCGGCGATCATGCCCCTGCTCCCCGAGCGCGGGTTTGCCCCCGACCTGGACGCCATCGACACCGGCGTGGCCGCGCGGGCGCAGCTGATGTTCGTCAACTACCCGAACAACCCGACCGGGGCGGTGGCGCCCGAGGGTTTCTTCGCGGAGCTGGTCGACTTCGCTCGCGCGCACGGCATTCTCCTGGTGCACGACGCCGCCTATACCGAGACGACGTACGACGGCTATGTGGCGCCCTCCTTCCTGGCCACGCCGGGGGCGCTCGACGTCGGGGTGGAGGTCTTCTCGCTTTCCAAGGGTTACAACATGACCGGCTGGCGCTGCGCGGCCATTCTCGGTAATGCGCAGGCCATCGAGACGTACTGGCGCCTGAAGACCAACATCGACTCCGGTCTGTTCGACGCGGTTGCGCTCGCCGGTGCGGCCGCCCTGCAGCCGGCCGTCGACGTCGAGGTGGAGCGCATGAACGAGATCTATGCGCGCCGTCGCGACCTGGTCTGTGACGCGCTGGGCCACATCGGCGTCGACGTGACCCCGCCGCGGGCCACGATCTACGTGTGGGCGCCGGTGCCCCCGGGCTTTGCCTCGGCGGCCGCCTACTGTGAGCACGTCCTGGAGGAGGCCGCGGTGGTCATCTCGCCCGGGGGGGCCTACGGTCCCAGCGGTGAAGGATGGTTTCGCATCTCGCTGACCACTCCCGACGAGCGCCTCGTGGAGGCCGTGCAGCGATTGGGCGCGTTGGCCTGAGGGATGCCCCTAGCCCCCTACAATCGTCGTGCATGAATCGCAGTCGCCACGGGCGCACGGTGCCCACCCGGTCCGGCGGCGCTCGTGGTCCGGGACGCGCGCGCCAGCGGGCTTTCTGCATCGCAGCGCTGCCCCAGGGCGACGACCTGTCCGAACTGCACGAGTTGCTGCGCACCGCGGGGGTGGCGGTGGCCGGTGAGATGGTCCAGCACCGCGAGCGCCCGCACGCCAACACCTACCTCGGGCCAGGCAAGCTAGAGGAAGTGGCGCAGGCCGCGCGCGAGAGCGAGGCCAACCTGATCGCCTGCGACGATGAGCTCACCCCGCGCCAGGAACGCAACCTGGAGAAGGAATTGGGCCTCCCGGTGGTCGATCGCACCACGGTGATCCTGGATATCTTCGCCGGGCACGCCGGCAGCGCTGAGGGCAAGCTGCAGGTCGAGCTCGCCCAACTCGAGTACAACCTCGCCCGCATGCGCGGGCTGTGGACGCACCTGGAACGCCTGGGTGGTGGCATCGGCACCCGCGGCCCCGGCGAGAGTCAGATCGAGACCGACCGCCGTCTGGCGCGTGATCGCATCGCGGCCCTGCGCCGGCGTCTGAACCAAGTGCGCTCCTCGCGCGCGGTCATGCGCGCCGAGCGCGAGCGCGCGGCGCTGCCGGAGATTGCCATCGCGGGCTACACCAACGCCGGCAAGTCGACCCTGCTCAACGCGCTCACCGGTGCAGACGTCGGTGTGCGCGACCGCCTGTTTCACACGCTCGATCCCAACACCCGCACGATGCGCCTAGGGGGCCGCCCCTACCTGGTGACCGACACGGTCGGCTTCATCCGCAAGCTGCCCCACCAACTCGTTGACGCGTTCAGTGCCACGCTGGAGGAGACGCTGCAGGCCGACCTCATCGTGCATGTGGCCGACGCCTGCGCGCCGGAGGAGGACCTGACCGGCATGTTGCGCGCCGTTGAAGACGTGCTCGAGGAGATCGGCGCGGAGGACCGGCCGCGCCTACTGGTGCTCAACAAGGTGGACCTCATCGACGAAGAGCGGCGTGACGCGCTGACCGTCGTCCACCGCGACGCGGTACTCGCATCCGCCGTCACCGGCGAAGGGATCGAGCAGCTGCGCGAGCGCATCGAGCGTGAGTTTCGTCGCACCCTGCGCCGGGTCGAGCTGCTGGTGCCCTACTCCGAAGGCGCCGTCCTAGCCGAGCTGCACGACCAGGCCGGCGAGCTCGCGCGTGAGGACACGCCCACGGGTACACGCGTTCGCGCTCTGGTCTCTGCGCGAATGGCCGAGCGCCTGGAGCGCTTCACCACCCCTGCGCTCACGTCCGTGCAGACGCCCGAGCTCGAGGGGCAGGACGGCCAGCGCGACGATGCGCCCGCCGACAGCGCGCCGCAGCAGCCCGTGCCCGAGCCGGCGCGATCGGTGGCCTAACTGGGCTTTCAGCGCTCGTCGCCGCTGCCCGACAGCACACCGCGCCGCTGGCGGGAAAGGAGCTTGTCCAGGTTCCCCTGGGCCACGTCCTCGAGATCGAGACCAAGCTCACTCGCCAGCTGAGCGACGTACCAGAGCACGTCGCCGAGCTCCTGAGCCAGCGCTCGGCGACGGTCATCTGACACGGTGCCGTCGTCGTCGCGAATCGCCTTCTTGACGTGCTCGGCTACCTCGCCGGCCTCGCCCGCGAGTCCCAGCGCCGGATAGGCCAGGCGGGCCGCGCGCGGGTACGCAGCGGTGCGGCGCGAGAGATGCTGGTACTCGGACAGTTCCATGGGGCTGATCCTAGTCACGAACCGAGCGACGGGTTCGGGGGCGAGTGTTCGTCACCCAAGCCGGCCCCTTTTTTCAGGGCGCGCCCTCACACGCCCGCGGCGTGGCGTGCACTCGCGTGGGCCGCGTCCTCGAGCGCGTCATCGAGCGGCGCGAGGGTCTCCAGGCCCAGCGCCGTCTGCACCAACCAATCGGCAAACCAAACGTTCTTGGGGAGCAGGGGTCCGTGCATGTAGGTGCCGATCACGCTGCCCCGGCGCACGCCCTCCAGGCCGCTGTGCCCATCGTTGCCGTGACCGCGCACGACGCGCCCCAACGCGTGCTCGCGGCCGCCCAGGTGGGTGCGCCCGCCGTGATTCTCAAAGCCCGCGAGCATGCGCCGCGATGCGCCGGGCTCGAGTACGATCTCGATGGCCACGTTGCCGATGAGACGGGGTCCCTCCCCACGCACCGTGTGCAGGTCCACGAGTCCCACGCCGGGGACCTCTTCGTCGGCCAGAGCGTAGGAGTGACCCAGCAGCTGATAACCGCCGCACACACCGAGCACGACGGCGCCTCGTTCGGCGGCGGCGTGCAGCGCGTCGCGCTTGGTGCGCACGAGGTCCTCGGCACACAGGCGCTGGTCGCGATCCTGACCGCCGCCCATGTAGAAGAGGTCGTGGGCGTCGGGATCGAGTCCCTGCCCGAGCCCGCTGGCCGTCAGCTGAAACTCGATGCCTCGCCATGCGCAACGCCGCTCGAGCAGCAGCATGTTGCCGCGGTCGGCGTAGATGTTCATGAGGTCGGGGTAGAGCGCGCACACGCGCAGAATGGGGCGGTCAGGCACGCGCGAGGACCACGGTCGAGCCAACATGATCGCTGGTAGGTGCGATGCGCCGACGGCGCAGCGGGCGCAGGCCGGCGGTGCGGCATTCCCGGGAGAGCTCTGAGCCACTGAGGCGGTCGAGCACGATCACGTTGTCCTCCCGGCGGGTGCTGCCGTCGGGCAGCTGCACCTCGCGCCGACGCTCGAGCACCGCGTGATGAGGCTGCACGCGGACCGCCGTCGGACGGCTGATCCACAGCGCGCCGTGCACGCGCCGCCAGTCTGCCGCAGGCGCGGCTCCGTCCTCACCGGCGTCGAAGGCATCCAGACGCTCGCTTATGGCGCAGGCGAGGATGCCACCCGAGCACAGGTGCCGGGCCACGGCACTCAGGAAGCTTGCCCGGCCCTCGGCCCCTCCGAGCAGCTGGACGGTCTGCATGGGCACCAGGCAGAGGTCGAAATCACCCTCGGCCAGCGCGAGGCGACGGGCATCGCCGGCCATGCAGCGCACGGGAAGGTCGCCGGCTCTGATTCTGAGGGTGGCCAGCAGGTCGGGGTCGAGATCGAAGGCCAGAACATCGTGTCCGGCCCGGGCGAGGTCAAGGGCCACGCGACCGGTGCCCGCACCGATGTCCAGGACGCGTGCGCCCGGCGCCACGGTGGGCCCGCGTCGCGTGCCTGCGCGGGAGGCGGCCCGCGCGGCCAGCGACCGCCATAGGGGTAGGTCTGACCGGTAGGCGCCGCACTCGACGTCGTGCCACACCACGACCGGGACGCAGGCGCGCTCCGCGGAGGATACGCTCATGTCCATGCGCTGGGGGCATGCCCGTCGGCGACCAGCAATCGACGCAGCGCCAACATCGCCGTGTAGGTGGGCAGGGCGTACAGCGGCGCTTTCGCCCCGTCGCGGTCGGTCAGAGCGCCGGTGAGGGCGCGACGCAGGTCGGACTCGACGCTGATGCGCTCCACCGGGACACCTGCGTACTTCAGGCGCAACGCCAGCTCCGCCGCGCGCGTGCCGCTGCACGTGACCCTGCGCACCCGGGGGGCGAGGCTCTCAAAGTCCGCGTCCCATACCCAGGAGACGTCGCGTCCGTCCGCGGTCAGGTCGTTGAGCACCCCGAGCAGGTCGTGCTCGCCGGGCTCCAGGGCCAGGGTGCGCAACACCTCGTTGGCCCCCACGGGGTTCTTGACCAGCAGGATGCGCAGCTCGCGATCGGCGACGGTGAGCGTCTCCGCCCGCCCGAAGGCGGCGCGCACGGCCGCAAGCCCGGCGGCGATGTGGGCGCCGTCAAGGCCCAGGGTCGTGGCCAGCGCCGCGGCGGCAGTCGCGTTGTAGACGTTGTAAAGGCCGGGCAGCGGCAGCTCGACGCGCACACGACCGGCGGGCAGACGCAGCTGGAAGCTGGCTCCGCGCACACCGTGCAGGCGCACGTCCTGCGCAACCACGCTGGGGGAGGGGCGTCGCCGAGCGCAGCGGGGGCAGTGGTAGTGGCCCAGGTGGCCCATGAACACGACGTCGAAGACGTAGGGCGCGCCGCAGCGGCGGCAGTGCTTGGCGTCGGCCGCGTGGGCCAGGCCGTCCAGCCCAAGCGTGGGGTCATCGATTCCAAAGTACGTCACATCCTCGCGGTCGCGACCCAAGTCGGCCACCAGCGGATCGTCGGCGTTGAGCACCAGGTTCATGTCGCGCCCCGCACCTTCGCGCACCAGGTGGGCCCAGCGGTCGGCGATGATCTCCAGCTCGCCGTAGCGGTCGAGCTGATCGCGGAACAGGTTGCTCAGCAGCAGCGTGCGGGGATGCAGGTCGGCGACCATGCGCTCCAGCCACAGCTCATCGACCTCGAACAGGCCGAGCTCGCCGGCGATCTGCCCGTGCGGTCGGGAGGCACCCAGGAGGGTGGAGGCGATGCCGCCGCCCATGTTGGCGCCGGCGCGGTTGTGGACCACCGAGATGCCGGCCTCAGCCACGATGCGCGCGAGCATCGTGGCGGTCGTGGTCTTGCCGTTGGTGGCCGACACGAGCACGCTCCCGCGGCGTAGCCGCGACGCCAGCCGCGCCGTCGCCTCGTGGTCCAGGCGCATGAGCACCCGGCCGGGCATGCTCGTTCCGCCGTGGCCACCGCGGCGCGCGAGAGCGCCCACGGCACGGGCGAGCACGAGCTTGGGCTCCAGGGGACCCTTCATCAGCCCCGTGGGGCTCGGTCGGCGGCCGTGGGCCCGCGTGGGCCAGGACCAGCGCCATCCGGGGCCTGAAGCTCGCGGTGGGCGCTGCGTGCGGACTGCGCGGCGAAAGCCGCCGGGACGAGGACGCGCACCGCCCCGCGGATAGCGCGCACACGCACGGGAAGCTCGCCGATGGGGTCGCCGTCGGCGAACATCGTGAACGGTCGGTCGGCGGTGATGTGCACCTCAGCGGCGCGCATTACGGTCACCGTGGGCAACTGCACGTGCGTGCCCTTGAAGACCTTCGGCAGGTTGGCCAGGTAGCGCAGTCGGCCCAGGCGCTCGATCACCACCACGTCGAGTCGGCCGTCATCCAGGAGTGCATCGGGTGCCAGGAACATGCCGCCCCCGTAAGCGGGCGAGTTCGCGGCGGCGACGGTGTAGCCGCTGAACCGGTGCTTGGGCCCGGGCGGGTCGAGCTCCACTGCAAAGCTCGCCGCGCGCCAGTGGGACAGGGTGCGCAGCGCCCCGTAGGCGTAGACCAGGTTTCCCAGCCGCGAGGGGGCCGCATTGGCGATGCGATTGGCATCACTGTCAAAGCCGACGCTGGCGATTCCGATAAAGGGTCGTCCGTCCACCTCGCCGAGGTCCAGCGCGTGCTCGACGCCTTCGGCGATGACCTCGCACGCCTTCAGCGGGTCGCGTGAGATGCCCAGGACGCGGACGAGGTCGTTGCCGCGACCACCCGGCAGCACGCCCAGCACCGCGTCCGGGTGGGCGCTGAGGGCGCCGGCCACCGCGCCGATCAGTCCGTCGCCGCTGAGGGTGACCACTGTCTCAGCCGCTCGCGCCGCCTGCACCGCGAGCTCGCGGGCGTGATCCAGATCGCGGGTGGACACCGTTCGCGTGGTCAGCCCCAGCCGCTCGAGAGCCCGCTGCACCCCGGGCCGGGCGCGAGCGGAACGCCCGCCGCCAGCGGCGGGGTTGACGATCAGGCAGACGCTGCGGGCCATGGTCCTAGCGTATTGGCCCCATCAGCTCCCGCGAGGAGCACTCAGCGCGCCCAGCCCTGCTCGCGCATGAACTGCGCCACGTCGTCGGGGCGGTCGGTCACCACGTAGGCGTCGATGACCGCACCGTCTGTGTTGATGGTGATGGACAGCCCACTGTCGACCCTGCGCACCTTGGAGATCTGGGCAATGGGTCGCCCCGTGCCCATGCGTGGCCTGACGCGGCCCGTGGCCACGCGGTGGACGTTCTCGTGCGCCGCGAGACGGTCGAGCAGGCGACGGTAGCGCTTGTGGGACGAATGCTTGTGGTGGGTGCGTCGTCGCATGCAGTCAGGGGCCGCCGACGAGCGCGGCGAGGCTGTCGGCGACCGCGACCGGACGTGGCTCGGGGGCCTCGTCGGCCGTCGCGCGATCGGTGGTGCCGCTCAGCACCAGGGCGGCGTCCAGGCCCGCCGCGTGCGCGCCCCCGACGTCGGCGTCCAGGCGGTCGCCCACCATCAGCGCACGCCCCGGCCCCAGGCGCTCCAGGGCGGTGCGAAACAGACCCGGCTCGGGCTTGCCCACCACCACGGCGGCCCTCGTGCCACCGGCGACCTCCACCGCGGCCAGGATGGCACCACTGCCCGGCCAGGGGCCGTCGGGCATCGGGTAGGTGGCGTCGCGGGCGGCGCCCACCAGGGTCGCTCCGACCCGCAGCGCCCGCGTGGCCTCGCGCAACTCGGCGAAGCCGAAATCGTCGTGGCCGGCGACCACCACCACGCGGGCTCGCTCCACCATGTCGGTTCCGTTGACGATGTGCAGGCCGGCCTGGGTGGCGTGCCGATGGATGGCCGGCGAGCCGATGACCACGGCCGGTTCTCCCGCGAAGCGCTCGGCGAGCAGGTGCTGCAGCGCTCCGCCCACGGTGATCACCTCCTCCACCGAGGCCTGAAAGCCCTGCGCCCACAGGCGACGCACCAACTCCTCGGTGGCGTGGCGCGGGTCGTTGGTGACGAAGACGACACGCTTACCGGCCCGACGCAGAGCCATTACGGCCTCGGGCGCCCCGGGCGTGGCACGGCCACCGACCCATACGCAGCCGTCAAGGTCGAGCAACACGTGCTCATAGGTGGAGAACAGGGCGGGCAGGCTCATGGCGGCGACCATTATCCTGTCCACGGTGCCACGTCCGGTCTGCCCACCTGTCCTTGTCGCCCTGCTCGGTGCCGGCGCGCTGGCCGGGTGTGGTTCGAGCTCGTCCGGGGGCTCGACGATCACCGTGGGTAACGAGAAGGGTGCCGGTGTCCCGGCTGCCTCGGCGCCGGCGACCACCCCTGCGACCGCGGCGCCGGCGGGCTGCAAGGCGGTGCGCGCTCCGGCACCCAAGGGAGTGCAGCATCTGTCCAAGCCGTCGGCGAAGCTCAACCCCACGAAGACCTACACGGTCCGCATGCAGACCAGCTGTGGGGAAATCGACATCGCGCTCGACGTCAAGCGGGCTCCGCGGACGTCGGCTTCGTTCGCCTCGCTGGTCGGCCGCGGCTTCTACGACAACCTCTCCTTCCACCGCGTGGCGGCGGGATTCGTGATCCAGGGCGGAGACCCCAACGGGGACGGCTCGGGAGGACCCGGCTATCAGGTGGTCGAGAAGCCCCCGGCCACCATCCGTTACACGCCCGGCACGGTGGCCATGGCCAAGACCCCCGCCGATCCCGACGGTACCTCGGGCAGCCAGTTCTTCATCATCACCGGCACGCAGTCCTCACTTCCGCCGAAGTACGCGCTGCTGGGGACGGTGACCGGAGGCCAGCCGGCGGTCAGCGCGATCGCCCAGATCCCCACCAACCCGCCTCAGGACGGTATGCCCACCAGCCCGGTGGTCATCACCAAGGCCACGCTCAGCGTGCACTGAGGCCGCGGGGGGCGCCCTTGCGCCGGTCCGCATCAGGAGGATAGGCTCGCCGTGTCGCGCCCGCGGGGCGGCTACGGCATCTTCTCCACGCAACGAGGCTCGGAATGAGACACGCCCCCAGGTACGCAACGCGGGTGGCCGTCTTCGCGGTGTTGCTGATGGCTGTCGTGGGCGTCGGGCTTGCCTGGGCGACCAACCCCAAGGGCGGCGGGCAATATCGCGGCACGGGCCAGCAGGCGTTCAACAACACCCGCGACGGAAGGTTTGCCAACGGCGGCTTTCGCCCGCGAGCGCAGATCTCTTTCAGGGTCTCGCCGGACGGCCGGCGAGTGCTGAACTTCCGGGGCACCTTCTTCTATTACTGCGGCGCGGGAACCTCAGCCATCACCACGAACTTCCTCAATGTCCGATCTGACGGCTCCTTTCACTTTGCCTTCAAGAGCCCAGCCCGTGGGCCGCACGGCGTGGTCAACGGCACCGTCGCCGTGACGATCCAGGGTCGCTTCACGGGCACCGGACGGACCGCGCGGGTGGCCTACCGCGAGGAGACACGCTTCAGCAAGCTCCCCGCGTCCCAGCGGCCCTGCGCCACCCAGGTCACGGGGACGGTCAGGGCGCACTGACGGTCGCCGAGGTCCGGTCCCAAGCCACCGAGCGCACGCGGCGAGCGCGGGATCAGCTGCGACGAAAGCGCCGGCCGGTCGAGGCTGGGGCAGGCGCAGCGGGGGGTGACTTGGGCGCGCGAGCGGCGGCTAGGGCCTTATCACGCCTGCGGCGACCGTATAGACCCAGCACGGCGACCACGACCACGACCAGGAACAGCCCGAGCAGGATGCCTGGCGCCAGTCGCAGGCCACCGAAGGGCAGCGAGACGAGCTCCACCACCCCGAGGCCCAGAGCGAGCAGAGCGATGACGAGGAGCAGGATGAGCAGGACGCCGCGCGCCCGAGCAACGGTACCGGCGCCGGCGGGCGGCAACAGCAGTCCGGCGGCCTGCAGCGCAAACATCTGGCGTCCGGTGGGCGGCTTCTGGCCGAGGCGCTCCACCGCGTTCTTGAGATCTCCGGCTCGTCGTTCGGCCAAGGCGAGTGAGGCGTCGGCCATGCGCCTGATCTGCATGCGCTCCTGGGGTCGCGCCGCCGCGATGGCCCGCTGAAAGTAAGCCCTCGCCTTCTCCGCGTCAAAGCGCTCCGCGGCCCGCGCGCCGAGAATGGCCATGGCCGCCGACTTGAACTTCGTTTCGGCCTCGAGCTCTTCGTCCGATCGCTGCTCCAGGCGCTGGATCGCCTCAGTGGCGCCGCGCTGCTCCATGCGTACCTGGCGCTGCTTGGGGGGCATCGCCGGCATTCTACGGGCTGTCGACCGGCAGGCCCGGGCGGTCACGGCGGTCCGGTCTCGTAGCGCCCACCGACGACCGGTACGGGGAGCGCAGGATTATCGCGGGTGTGTCAGGCGCGGGTTTGCCGACGGCGCGCGCCGGGAACCATCGGGATGCAGGCGGCCCTCGCGGCCCGCATCCTCATGATCGAACTCGTCCTGGCCATCATTCTCGGCGGCATCGCCTTCGTTGTCTTGGCCATCGTGGTGAAGACGCTGGCGGTGGCCATCGTGGGCGGCGTTGTCGTGTTCATAGCCGCCGGCTTTGGACGGCGCGTGTACCAGGAAGCACGGGGCCGCCAGCGCCTCTAAGCCGCGCCGGTGCGGGGCTAGCGTGCCGTCGCGGTACTACCGCGCCGCTGCGAGGGCTAGCGCGCCGTCGGGGTCGTGCTTCGCCCGGTGGCACTGGTGCGCGCTCGCTGTGGGGCGGGAACGCGAGCACCGCCGTGAGGTCCGCGACGCGGGTTGCGCGGTAGCGGCTCGCGGGGATGACGCCCGCGGGGAGGTTGGGGAAGCGTGCGGCTCCCGCCGTCATCCGGCGGGGAGGGGGGCACATCGGCCAGTGCGTCATCGGAACGGAACGGCATCCAGAGGAGCAGTCCGACCATGGGGATCTTGATCAGCCCGACGATCACGATCAGCGTCCACAGCTCCATGGTCACGGATGCTACTACCCGCCGGGGCGCCGCTGACGCGGTGCTCTCCTGGGCATCAGCGACCCTCAGGCCAGCGTCCGTGGTGGTCGAAGTAGTCGCGGGCCCGGTCCTCGGCATCGCGCTCGACGTCACCGCGAGCACCGACGCGGAACAGCCAGTTCAAGAACCAGATGGCCAGTCCCGCGCTGACCAGGCCGGCCCCGCCCTCCAGCGCGTTGGTGGTTGCGAAGGACATGGCGATGACGCCCGCGAGCACCACGACTCCCGGAAGCCCGTAGCGCAGCATCCTCAGGCCCAGGCCTGGGCGCCCCGATCGAGCTTCGCCCAGGGCGCGGTCGGCCCGTTCTGAGCGCTCCCAGCCGGCGAGTTCTGACTGCGCGTGGGCGTGGGCTCGCAGGCCCGACGAACCCTCGCTGTCGGCTTGTGCGGTGCGGGGGCGCTCCAGGCGCGAGAAACGTCGCGGCGGCGCGCCGGGTCTGCGTGGGGGTCCGTGATGGGGGCGCTCGCCGGCCATGCTGGCCTTCGTATACCCGGACTCAGACCGCACAGGCGCAGACCGGGTCGCGCCGGCGTCATTCTGGCCTGATGCAAATCGTGGGGGAGCGATCGGGGTGACCCGCGATGGGCGCTTTGCGCCCAGCCCGTCCGGTCATCTGCACCTGGGCAACCTGCGAACGGCGCTCGTGGCCTGGTTGTGGGCGCGCGCGAACGGGGGGCGCTTCCTGCTGCGCGTTGAGGATCTTGACCGGGTGAGGTCAAGGCGGGAGCACGAGATCGCCCAGCTTCGTGACCTGTCGCGCATCGGCGTGGACTGGGACGGCGATCCACTGCGCCAGTCGGACAGGCTTGACGCCCACCGTGCGGCACTCGAGAACCTGCAGGCCGCGGGACGCGTGTATCCGTGCTGGTGTTCGCGCGCGGAGGTCCGTGAGGCCGCATTGGCCCCCCACGGCGACCTTCCCGAAGGGGCTTATCCGGGGACCTGCCGCGCGTTGAGCCGCCGTGAAAGGGTGCAACGCGCGCGTAGCGGTCGCCCGGTCGCCCTGCGCTTGGACGCCGGTGAGTGTCGGGTCGCCTTCGCGGACGGGCTGCACGGACCGGTTGAGGGGGTGGTCGACGACTTCGTGCTCTGGCGGGCTGACGACACGCCGGCTTACAACCTCGCCGTGGTTGTCGATGACTCAGAGCAGGGGGTGGGGGAGGTGGTGCGCGGCGACGACCTGCTGGCCAGCACGCCGCGACAGCTGCTGCTCTATGACCTGCTGGGCCGTGCCGCTCCGGCTCATGCCCACGTGCCGCTTGTCCTGGGTCCCGACGGCCGCCGCCTGGCCAAACGCCACGGCTCGGTCACCCTCGATGAGCGCCTGGCGCGTGGCGAGCCGGTCGCCGCGGTGGTGGGCTGGATGGCCGCGTCGCTGGGCCTGATTGCAGCTCCCGTACGGTTGCGGGCCGAGGATCTGATCGCGGGCTTTGATCGAGACCGCCTGAGCAGGGCTCCCACGGTCTTCGAGGCCGCTTGGCCGCTCCAGACGCCCGGGTTGGAGTCCTGACGCTAGACCTGTTCCCAAACAGTGCGCGCCGTTTCCACGCTGCCAAAGCTCTGGACGAGCCGGATGCGTCCGTCGCGTAGGTGGACAACGATGCATACGGGATGGTCGACGAGGCCCGCGGCGGTGCCGGTGCGGATGGTGGCCATTACGGTGACCCGGTCACCCTCCGCGGTGACCTGCGAGGGCACCAGGGCCATGGCCACCGGCAGAGCCGCCACCTCGGCAAAGAAGCTGCGAGCTCCCCCGTACCCTTCGTAGGGTCGCACGTCGGACCGCAGGTGGGCCAGCATGGGCATGAGGACGACCTGCTCATCCAGGAGCTCTATCGCCCGCTCGACGTCACCCCGGTTGTAGGCGTCTATGAAGCGCTCCACCGTGTCGGTGGCGTTGATCGTTGCGGACATGCCGCTCTGCCTTCCGCTCAAGCTACGTGAAGCGCCGGTAGGCCATTTCATCTCCGCCGGCCCGGAGGAAAGCCCCACGCCAGGTGGTCCGCCGCCGCCGACAGACCACCTGCCTACCTGACCATGCTTAGCGGTCGAGTACGTCCTTGACCTTGTTCGCCGCCTTGTCGACGCCGTCCTTCACCGATGCGGTGGCCCGATCGCCCGTGCCCTCGTTCTTGAGGTGGTCATCACCGGTCAGGCTGCCGGCCGCTTCCTTGACGCGACCCTTGGCTTCGTCCACATGCTTGTCGTCAGTCATGCGATTCTCCTTCTTGCTCGGGTTGACGTCGTCTGCGGCGCGCGCGAACGACGCAACGATTGCTCTCGTCAGTTTCGCAGGTGTGTTTACGAACCGCCGTCACGCGTGGTTCATACCCGCCGCCCTGGAGGGCCGGCCGGCGGCGCTAGCGTGGGGCGGCGTGCGCGACGTGACGATCTCAGGGGAGATGATTCGCCTTGGGCAGCTACTCAAGCTGGCCGGTCTGGCGGCGTCAGGCGCGGAGGCCAAGGCCCTGCTCGGGCAGGGCGATGTGTGGGTCAACGGCGAAGCCGAGAGCCGCCGCGGGCGCCAGCTGCTGCGCGGTGACACCGTGCGCGGTGCCGGTGAGGAACTGCGCGTCGTCTAGGCGTGTCGTGTCGTGCGAGACGGCGCCGTCACGTCAGGCGCACGAGCATCTTGCCGGTGTTCTGGCCTTCGAGCAGCCCGATGAACGCCCCGGGAGCGTTTTCCAGACCGTCCACCACGGTCTGACGATGATGAATGCGCCCGTCGCGCAGCCAGCCGCCCACCTCCGATACGAACGGTCCCATCTGATCGCCGTGGTCGCTCACGATGAACCCTCGGATGGTCAGGCGCTTGCCGATGACTCCAGTCAGGTTGCGGGGACCGGGTGGTGGCTCGGTCGCGTTGTACTGGGAGATCGCGCCGCACATCGCCACGCGCCCGTGGGGACGCAGCGCGCCCAGCGCAGCCTCCAGGTGCTCACCGCCGACATTGTCGAAGTAGACGTCGATGCCCTTCGGGGCGGCCGCGTGCAGAAGCGTGGCCACGTCTCCGTCGTGGTAGTCAAAGGCCGCGTCAAAGTCGAGCTGCTCGCGCAGGAAGGTGACCTTCTCGGCCGAGCCGGCGCTGCCGATGACGCGGTGGCCGCGCAACCGAGCGATCTGACCGACGAGACTACCCACCGCTCCCGCGGCGCCCGAGACGAAGACCGTGTCACCTTCGCGCAGACCGGCCACCGTCAGCAGGCCCACCCAGGCGGTGAGGCCCGGCATCCCCAGCACCCCGAGGTAGGCCTCCGGGGGTGCCTGCTCGACGTCGAGCACCCGCACGGCGTCGGCTGACACGCTGGCCAGTTCGCGCCACCCGAGGTTATGCAGGACCAGGGCGCCGACGGGCACCGCGTCGGTGTGCGACTCGACGACCTCACCCACCGCTCCGCCGTCCAGCGGAGCGTTCAGGTTGAACGGCGGAACGTAGGAACGGACGTCGTTCATGCGCCCCCGCATATAGGGGTCCACCGACATCCAGCGGTTGCGCACCAGCACCTCCGCGGCCCCAGGGTCGGGGACGTCGACCTCGACCAGGCCGAAGTCGCTGGGACGGGGTTCGCCCTGCGGGCGGGCGACAAGCTGGATCTCGCGGGAGCGATGGGACATGGGCCTCCTCGGGCGTCTGGGCCGCCCATTGTCCTCGGCCCGGTCGGCTAACGCGTCGCGCCTGACCCGGGCTGGGACACGACCGACCATGAGATCTGTCCCAACCCGGGAAAGCCCAGAGCCTGTGCCGTGGCCCCGGTGAGGTCCCATTCGCGTCCCGCTATGAACGGCCCCCGATCGATCACCGGGACTTCCAGCGTGCGACCGGCGTAGGAGAAGGCGACGATGGTTCCGCACGGCGCTGTCTTGTGGGCCACCCCGATCTGCTGGCGTCCGAGCAGGCCCCCGCAGGCCAGGCCCAGGCCGTAGTCGCGAAATACCGACGCGACGCTGACGCGGTTGGTCTTGACCTCCTGGGTCCAGGGAAGCAGGCCCGCGAGATTGGCGGCCGCCGCGCTGAGAGCCGCGTGCTGGGCGGCGTGTTGGACTTGGTACATCTGGCGCAGCTCATCGCGCACCTGTGCATCCGACGGAGCGCCGTTGGCGATCCGAAAGGCGACGGGCACCGGGTGCGCCGGCGCCACCGCTCGCGAGCGTGTGGCGCCCGCGCCTGAAGCCGCGGCCCGCGCGCGTATGGCCGCGGCCGCGCGGCGCGCGCGCCGCGCGCGAGCCGTGGCCGCCGCGACGGCGTGGACCGGAGCGGGGGCGACTGTGGCCGCCGGAGGCGGTGGGAGAGTGGCAGCCCGCGTGGGTGCCGACGTGCGTGCGCCACAGCCCGCCATCACCACCGTGAGCAAGCCAAGCGACACCACGCCCCATACGGCCCGGCGCACGCGGGGGCAGGCGGCCATCGCGCCAAGTATGCCCGGCCGTCACGTTCGGCGCGGCGCCCGGCTGCGGTCGAGCGGCCCCTGTTAGGGAGCCGCCCGAACCGCCCGGACATAGATCGCCGCTTACTACTTACATCCCAGGACTGCGTGTCTTTGCCTGGGCGGCGTGACACTCCCGACCACCGGGACGGGCCACCGTGCTTCCGGTGCGTGGCCTGGCTGGACGCGCAAGGCGTCCTGGTCGAGTAGGCGATCCGCCGGACCTCACAGGCTAGCGCTCGCGTCGCGGCGAACGGGCGCTAGCGTGCAGACGACCTGGAACGCGCGGCGCTGTGCCGGAGCCAGGGCTCGCGCAAACCAATCAGAGGAGCCTCATGGATCACGTCAACCTGGGTCGCACCGGCCTGCGCGTGTCGCGCGTCTGCCTGGGCATGATGAGCTTCGGCAATGACAGCGATCGCGACTGGGTGCTTGACGAGCAGTCGGCCGAGCCGATCATCCGGGCCGCGGTGGAGGGAGGGATCACCTTTTTCGACACCGCCGACGCCTACTCGGCCGGGGCCAGCGAGGTGGCCACCGGGCGCATCCTGCCCCAGCTGCTCAGCCGGGAGGAGATGGTGGTGGCCACCAAGGTGTTCATGCCCACGGAGCCGGGCGAGAACGGCCGCGGCCTGTCGCGCAAGCACATCCTGTCGGCCATCGACGCCTCTCTGGGCCGCCTGGGCATGGATTATGTCGACCTGTATCAGGTCCACCGCTGGGACGCGAGCACCCCGATCGCAGAGACGATGGAGGCGCTTCACGACGTTGTCCGCGCCGGCAAGGCCCGCTACCTCGGCGCCTCGAGCATGTACGCGTGGCAGTTCTCCAAGGCTCAGCACGCGGCCGAGCGCCACGGTTGGACGCCGTTCGTCTCCATGCAGAACCACCTCAACCTGGTTTACCGCGAGGAGGAGCGCGAGATGCTGCCCCTGTGTCGCGATCAGGGCGTTGGGGTCATCCCGTGGAGCCCGCTGGCCCGCGGACTGCTGGCGGGCAACCGCACCCGGGCCGGCGAGCGGCGTACCACACGCGCCGGCAGTGACTCCTTCGGCGACCACCTCTACCGCCAGGACGCCGACTTCGACGTCGTCGATCGCAACGCCGAGATCGCCGCCGAGCGGGGGGTGCCGCCGGCGCAAACCGCTCTGGCGTGGGTGATGCACAAGCCGGCGGTGACCGCGCCCATCGTCGGAGCCACCAAGGTGGAGCACATGCAGGATGCCCTGGCCGCCGCCGACCTCACCCTGTCAGAGCCGGAGATCGAGCGCCTGGAGGAGCCCTACGTACCCCATCCGGTGCTCGGGCACGGGTAGGGCCTATAGGTCGTCGGCGGCGGGCCAACGCGGCCTCAGCGCGTGGGACACTCGATGCGTGCAGCCGCCCACTGAAGAGCTGATCGCGTGAACCACTCGAGGCGATGCGGGCCGGTGCGGTTGGCGGCCGCGATCTCGACCGTGTTGGTGACGGTTGGGGTTGGATCCTCGGGTGCCGCGTTGCGGCACCCATCGAACGCCACGTTGGCGCGCGATGCTCCCGGCGTCCCGTTTGTGACGTTCGCGCACGCGACAGCCAAGGGCGACTACGGCCTGGCGTGCGAGCAGTTCTCCGCCATCACCCTGATGGCAGACATCATGCCCCGTCCACGCAACCTGGCGGCGGCCCGGAAGGTCTGCGCCCGGGCGCTCGGTTCCTCGGCCAAGGATCTTGCCGCCGGACGTCGCCGCAGCCTCGCCAGCACCCACGTCGTGAACGTCCGCGTGAAGGCCGAGCGCGCGCGCGTAACGGTTCAGACCACGCTTTATGGCGTCGAGCCGCGCACCACCGGCACGGCCACTCTTGAGGGCGGCCGGTGGAAGATCGCGGTGCCGGCGTCTGGTGCGCACGTAGGCCGCTCGCTCGTCGAGGACATCCCGTCCGGCGGCATGCGCCCGACCCTGAACGTCGGCGACACGATCCTCGTCGACCGGGACGCCTACCTTCACGCCCGGCCGCACATCGGCGATATCGTCGTCCTACACCCGCCTCCCGGCGCCGTATTCGACAAGTGCGGGAAGCGCCCACCGGCCGGACAGGCATGCGCCACGGCGACGCCGGGCAGCTCACCGGAGAAGTACGTCAAGCGCATCGTTGCCCGCGCGGGCGATCGCGTGTCGATC
>JAABUQ010002988.1_pt1 | contig 32097 bp, 34 predicted proteins | sample 5560001 | NCBI WGS metagenome assembly JAABUQ01 (sample SAMN10711888, study PRJNA513371) | rock metagenome | isolation source: Antarctica rocks | place: Antarctica: Victoria Land, Finger Mt nord | collected 2015-12-18 | reverse complement strand
GCAAGTCGGTATGCATCAAGCACATGGTGGGCCTGCTCTATCCCGACGAGGGGGACATCATCGTCCACGGCGAGTCGGTTCCCAACATGCCCGACGACGAGCTGTTCGATATGCGCAAGAAGTTCGGCGTTCTCTTCCAGGACGGTGCTCTCTTCGGGTCCATGAACCTTTACGACAACGTCGCCTTCCCGTTGCGCCAGCACACCGAGAAGAGCGAAGAGGAGGTAGCCGACATCGTCAACCGGCGCCTGCAGGAGGTCGGTCTGGGCGACGCCAACGACAAGCTGCCCAACGAGCTCTCCGGCGGCATGCGCAAGCGGGCGGGATTTGCTCGCGCTCTGGTGCTCGATCCCGACATCGTCCTCTTCGACGAGCCCGACTCTGGCCTGGACCCCGTGCGCACCGCTCTGCTGTGTGAGTTGATCCAGGAGATCCACGAGGAGAACGGAGGCGCCTACGTGGTCATCACCCACGACATCATGAGCGCGCGGCGCGTCGCCGAGCACATCTCGGTGCTGTGGAAGGGTCGCATCGTGGAGTCCGGACCCGCCGAGGAGCTCTTCAACTCGGACAATCCCTTCGTGCGCCAGTTCCTCTCGGGCGAGTCCCAGGGCCCGCTCGGGATGGAGTAGGCGCCCCGCGCTGCGCGTCGGTAACCGCGTCCGCCAAGACCGGACGGCGCTAGCCTCAAAGCCGTGAACGTCGCTCGTAGCCTGTCGGTGATCGCGAGCGCCGCCGCGCGACGGCCCCTGGCGGTCATCGCCGTCGCCGTGGCGCTGGCCGTGGCTGCCGCCGTGTCGGCGCTCGGTCTCACGCCGACGGCCGCGACCGACACGCTGGTCAGCCGCTCCTCCTCGACCTACAGGGCGACGCAGAGCTACTACGGCCACTTCGGGGACGAGGCGGTGGTGGTGATGATCAAGGGCCCGATCAAGGACTGGATCTACACCGCCGACCAGGAGCGAGTGCGCACGCTGGAGGGTTGCCTGTCGGGCAACCTCTCACCCCTGGGGATCCGCAACCACGGCGGTTCGGCGGGACCATGCGGGCAGCTGGCGGCCGCCAAGGCGGTGAAGGTCGTGCTCGGGCCCGGCACGTTCATCAACGAGTCGGTCACCCAGATCAACGACCAGCTCGCCGCCCAGGTGCGCGGCACCCAGGCCCAGGCCACCCGGACCTACCAGGCGATCTACGCCGAGGGTCTGCGGCGCCACTACGCGCCGGCCAACGCACAGCGCCTCGCCGCCGGGGCGCGCCAGATGGTGTTCACCCAGTTCCAGCGCCAGCTCGTACAGGCGGCGGTGCGCTTCGGCCTCACTACGGCCCCCAGCGACGGCGACCCCGACTTCGTGGCCAAGCTGATCTTTGACCCTCTCAAGGCGGTGGGCACCCCCAAGCAGCGCTTCGCCTACCTGTTCCCCAACGCCAATACGTCGATCATCACCATCCGTCTGAAGCCGGGGCTGCCCGAGGCGGCACGCACCCGCGCCATCGACCTCATGCGCCGCGCGGTGGCCCTCTCTTATTTCCGACCTGAGCACGGTGAGAGCTACCTGGTCACGGGCGAGCCTGTGATCGTCTCAGACCTGACCAGCTCGATCACTCGCTCGGTCAAGCTCCTCCTGGTCGCGGTACTGCTGGTGATGGCCGCCACGCTGACGCTCGTCTTTCGTGGCCGACCGCGACTGTTGCCGCTCGCGGTGGCGCTGGTGGCCACGGCGCTCACTTATGGGGCGCTGGCCGCCTCCGGCGCGTCGCTGACTATGGCGTCCATCGCGGTGTTGCCGGTGCTTGTCGGTCTGGCCGTCGACTACGCCGTCCAGTTCCAGTCGCGCGTGCACGAGCATCGCGAGGACCTCCAGGACCTCGAGGACCTCCAGGAAGGAGCCTCGCGCGAGCCTGGCGAGGGCCCCGGGGGGCTGGGCGAGCGCGCCGTGCGTCGTGCGGCGGTGCTGGGCGGTCCGACCATCGCCACCGCCGGTGCGGCGACCGCCGGTGGGTTCCTGGCCCTGCTGCTGTCTCCCGTGCCGATGGTGCGGGGGTTCGGCCTGCTGCTCGTTGCGGGCATCGTGATCAGCTTTTTCACCGCGCTCACCGCCGGCGCTGCCGCGCTCGTGCTCACCGCGGGTGAACGACGCCCTGCCCTGCGGCGTCGCCTGCCCTTGGCCCCCGGGCCACTGGTGTCTGTGGCGGCGGGCGTGCGCGGGCGCCTGGCGCCCGCGGTGCGAGGTGCGCGTGAGCTGGTGTACGGCAACTCGTCCGGGCGGCGGGTGGCGACCCGCGCACTGGACGCGGCGCTGCGCCGTCCCGCACGCGTCCTGGCCGTCGGGATCGCCGCCGCCGCACTGGGTTGGGCGCTGGACACCCAGACCCGGGTGGAGTCCGATGTCACCAAGCTCGTACCCCAGAGCCTGGCCTCACTGCACGCCCTCGACGTGCTCCAGCGCCAGACCGGCGTGGGTGGGGAGATCGATGCGATGGTGAGCGCACCCGACCTCACCCAACCTGCGGTGGTTACCTGGATGACCAACTACCAGCAAGCGGTCACCCGTCGCCAGGGGTACTCCGACAGCGTACCCGGACATGGCTGCGGGCAGGCGCGCTTGTGCCCGGCCTTCTCACTGCCCGATCTGTTCAGCCAGGGCGGCGGCTCCGGGGTGGCCGCGGGGGGTGGGGCACCCGGGGCGCCGGGGACCGCGGCAGGCATGTCCCAGGGACAGATCCGCGCTCTGCTGAATGCCGTGCCCTCGTACTTCTCGCAGAGCGTCATCACGCCTGACCGGCGCACGGCCACTCTGGCCTTTGGCATCCGCAGCATGTCCCTGGACGCCGAGCAGCAGGTCATTTCGCAGATGCGCCGCGAGCTTCACCCACCGCCGGGGGTGCATGTCGACCTCGTTGGTCTACCGGTGCTCGCGGCCCAGGCCAACGCGGCCATCTCGCCGGCCTGGCGACGCGCGCTCACCCTGCTGTCCGGTCTCGCCGCCGTGGCGGTGGTGCTGCTGTGCGCCTTCCGAGGCGACCGCCGCCGGGCGCTGGTGCCGCTGGTGCCGATCGCTCTGGCCAGTGGGTGGTCATCGCTGGTGCTGTTCGCGGTGCGGGTGCCACTGAATCCGATGTCGGTCACGCTGGGCGCGCTGGTCATCGCCATCTCCACTGAGTTCAGCGTGCTCCTGTCCGAGCGCTATCGCGACGAGCGCCGTCTGGGCCACCCGCCCGCAGAGGCTCTGCAGCGCACATACCGGCGCACCGGGGCGGCGGTGCTGGTCTCAGGAGTGACCGCGATAGCCGGTTTTGCCGTCCTGGTGCTCTCGGACATAAGCATGTTGCGGGGCTTCGGCTTCGTCACCCTGGTCGACCTGACGGTCTCACTCGTCGGGGTGATGGTGGTGCTGCCCTCGACCCTGCTGCTGGCCGAGCGGGGCGAGCTGGGAAGGCTGCCGGCGCGAGGTCTGACGACGCTTCTCTCTCGCGCGCGGGTCGCCGGGCGCTGGGCCGCCGGGCGAGTTCGCCATGAGCCGGTCTGAGTCCCCGCCTCAGGCCGCTCAGGGGGACGTCGCGTCGGCGCCGCCGGTGGGCGTTCCCGGTCCCCAGGGCTCACGCTACGGCTGGTTCGTCGGGCTCGTCGCCCTACTCGTCATCGCCCTGATCACGATCAACACCGTCACCACCGCCCCGAACGGCTCCAGTGGGCTGGCGGTCGGAGCGCCTCTGCCTCCCTTCGCCCTCCCGCTGGCCGTGGGCCCGCTGAACGGCGACGCAGACGTTGCCAGCCGCGGGGGGGAGGGCGCCGCAGGACGCGTGGCGGCGTGCCAGCTGCAGCTTCAGGGGGTCCTCAACGTGTGCTCGCTCGCGCAGCAGGGCCCCCTGGTGCTGGCGCTGTTCGTCGCGGGGGGGAATTGTCCGCTCGTAATCGATGACCTGCAGAGGCTGGCGGGCGCATACCCCGGCGTGCGCTTCGCCGCCGTGGCCATCCGCGGCGACCGGGGTCACCTGCGCCGGCTGGTGGCAACGCACCGCTGGACGATTCCCGTGGGTTATGACCGCGATGGGGCGGTGGCCAATCTGCTCAAGGTATCGAGCTGTCCGCAGGTGACCTTCGTCCGCGCCGGGGTGGTGGTCGCGCCGACGCTGCTGAGCCGCCCGGCGCCGGAACTGCTGCGCTCCCGTGTGGCCCTGCTCGCCGCCGGAGGGTCGCTCGTCGGCCCCCCGGGTCAGAGCGTGTCGAGGTGAGCAGACCCGACGGCGAGCAGGCCGCGCCGGAAGAGCAACCACAGGCGGGTTGGGCCGCCACCGAGGTCAGCGAGGAGTTTCCCGAGCTGCGCCTGCTGTGCAGCCAGTTGCGCGCGCGGCCCACGCGGCGCAGCCCTCCCGCGGTGCGCGCGCGGCTGCGTCTGCTCTCCAATCGCTTCTCGGGCGCGCGCGCGGTCAACCTGCGCCGCGAGCCGGTCCCGGCGGCCTACCGCGTGTTCTTTCGCCACATCGGGCTCGACCCCGATATCACCCGTCCGCCGGGCGAGGCCGCCGTGCTCGAACGTCTGCTGCACGGTGGTTTTGAGGCCCGCAGCCTGCTCGACGATGCTCTGCTCATCGCGCTGGTCGAGACCGGCGTGCCCCTGTGGGCTCTCGACCGCGACCGGGTGGACGGGCCCTTGGGCATCCGGGTGGCGCGGGGCGGCGAGTCGCTGGGGCGTCAGCCCGAGGCACCCACGCTGCCGCAGGGTCGCCTGGTGGTCGCCGACGCTTCGTCGGCGCTGGCCGTGCTGTTCGGAGACCTGGCGCCCGGACACGGGGTGGGTCCCGAGACGCGGGCCATGACGCTCTACGCGGTGCAGGTTGCCGGCGTCCCCGACATCCACGTGGAGGAGGCGCTGTGGACCTGCTGCTCGGTGTTGGTGGGCGTCTGAAGCCAGCGCGCGCATCACGCTGAGAGCCCACACCCGCACAGTGATACTCTGACTGAGTCCACGGCGGCCCCAGGGGAGGAGAGCCGAGCATGGCCCAAACAGAGCAGCAGGTCCAGCGTGAGCCCCCGCACCTTCGTGGCGGGTCACCCTTCGTTACACCTTCAATCGGGCGCCCGCTCCATGCGCCGCAGGAACGCGACGCGCGGCGGGCGCTGCGCGGCCAGATCGCCAAGCTCGAGCGCGAGCTCTCCGATACGCTCATGACGGCGTTCCCGCATGCGCAGCGGTCTTCCCTGGCGGCCTCCCCGCTCGACGGCCACAGCGGCGGACCCAGGCTCCTGAGCCTGGGCGACCTCGAGCGTCTGCGCGACCGACTGGCTCGGCGCCTCTCCGACTCCCGCGCGCAAGTTACGGCCTGCGCCGAGGTACACGAGCGCAACCGCATTCTGCTGGAGCGCATGCTGCTGGAGCCCGGTCGCTACAAGTTCATGCGCCTGCCCAACGCCGACGTGGGTGGGGGCGGATGTGGAGTGTGGGAGGTCCGTCCGCGTCTTGGCCTGATCGGAATGCTTGCGGGCTGGTGGCACGTAAAGCTTTCCTCCGGCTGTCCGTTAGCCGGGGGGCCGCGCCATCGGCGCGGCCCCGCCCCGAATGAGGACCGCCCTGCGCACCGGCTCAAGCGCCCTGGTGCTGGTGAGTATCATGTTCATCGGCAGCTTGGTCATGTGGGTGGCCATGCCCGTAGGTTGGCTGTGGATAGCCGGACACGTCCAGGCGGCCAGCGGGTCCGTCGGTATAGCGTTCCTGGTCGCCCTGGTAGGGGTGATCCTGTCCATCGCCGTCATCGTGCCCGTGCTGGGCTGGCTGAGTAACCGCCACCGCGACCTGCGCGTGGCACGAGGCTATGAGGACAGCGGCCATCTGGTGCTCGAGGTGGTACTGGTGACCAGCGCCACGGTTGCCCTGCTGCTGTTCGTCGCCTGGTTCTTCTTGTTCGCGGGCACCAGCCCGATCCCGCTGAACATCGGCTACTGAGTACGGCGAAACCGGTCGCCCGGGCCGGCTGGCAGGCCGCGCTAGAGCGAGCTCCCCACCAGGCCGCGGCGATGCGCGGGGGACCCACCCGGGTCGGCATGCGAGCCCGGCAGAGCGCGTCGCCGCTGGACGCCCTGGGCGTCGAGCATGGCGGCCAAGGTGTGTCGCTGGCGCTCGGTCATCGATCCAATCGTCTTGTTTTCGGACATCGGCAGGGCAGCCAGGAACCTGCGGCAGCGCGTCTGGCCCCAGCGCCGCTGACTGGTGAGCAGGTCACCCACGGCCATGCTGGAGGCCTCCCAGGGGCCCTCGAGAATCACGCGGGCCACATCGATGTCCCCCACCGCCACCCGGCGCTTGAGCTCCGCGCGCGCAAGCCTGACCTGGTTGGCGCGCTCCAGAGCGCGCATGTGCTGAGGTCCGGCAGGGGCCATCGTCGCTGTCGCGTTCATGCGTTTGCTCCCTCTCGTGCGCCGCGCCTTCAGGGCTGCGGCAGACGATGTCTGTTGCTTGGTATTGGCACGGTGCGTCGCCACGGCGACTGAGGCCCGCCCATGGGTAGGGAGGACAGCCCTCCACCGATTCGAGCGGACATCGGTGGCCCCATGAACTTCTGTGACCCGAGACACGTCGTGCGCAAGCGCCTGGTGAACCTAGGTCAGCGCCGCCTCGCAGGTCAACCGTGCTACCGAGGTCCGTGCGCTCCCAGCGACCTTTTTTATGTCCACCCCGCTGTGGACGCTCTCACGTCGGCCGAACCCACCATGGCCCTCAGGAGGGAGCCGGGCGCTGCTCCGCGCTTACAGCGCGGCGGGCAGCGGACCGTGCGCGCGCTCGAAGTCGCGCTTGACCCGTGCGAACGCGTCCAGAGCGCGGTCCAAGATCGCGCGGTCGTGAGTGGCCATCACGCTGGTGCGCAGCAGGGCACCGCCTGGTGGGACGGCCGGGTGCAGTGCGCAGTTGGTGAACACTCCCTCGTCGTAGAGCCCGCGCCACAGCAGCGCCGCCTTCCAGTCATCGCCGACGAGCACGGGCACGATCGGCGAGGTCATGGCCTGGAGCTGGTCGCCGCGGGCGCTGCGCACAGGAGGAGGATCCAGCGTACGCAGGCCGATCGCCCGCAGGCCGACGGCGAGGTAACGGGCGTTCTCGAGCACCGCGCTCAGCAGCGGCGGACCCTCGACCGAACGCACGACGCGCAGCGCGGCCAGGGCGGCCCCCAGAGCGGCCGGCACGGCCGACGCGGTGAACAGAAAGGCGCGGCTGGTGATGCGCAGATACTCGATCACGTCGCTGGGACCGGCCACGAACCCGCCGCAGGAGGCCAGGGACTTGGAAAAGGTGCCCATGCGCAGGTCCACCGCGTCCTCCACTCCCAGCAGCTCGGACGCCCCCGCTCCGCGCGCCCCAAGGACGCCGGCGCCATGAGCCTCATCGACCATCAGCCGCGCGCCGTGGCGCCGACACAGCTCGGCCACGTCCACCAGCGGGGCCACGTCTCCCTCCATGGAGAACACCCCGTCAAGCACGACCAGCACACCGCCACCATCCTGGGCGCCGCGCTCCAGCGCGCGCTCGAGCTTGTCCATGCGCCCGTGGCGGAACGGGCGCATGCGCGCGCGCGACAGGACCGCGCCGTCGAGGATCGAGGCGTGATCGCCGGAGTCGACCACCACCGTGTCCCCGGGAGCCAGCAGCGCGCTCAGGGTGCCGACGTTGGCCTGCTGGCCCGTGGTGAACACGATGGCGTCCTCGGTGCCCATCCATTCGGCCAGCTCGCTCTCGAGCTCGAGGTGCAGAGGCGTGGTGCCGTTGAGCAGCCGCGAGCCCGTGAGCCCGGTGCCGTAGCGGTGCAGTGCATCCCGGGCTCCCGCGATAACCCGCTCGTCGGCGGTCAGCCCAAGGTAGTTGTTGGAGGCAAGCATGATCCGCGGTGCACCCTCCATCTCCACCTCGGGCATCGCCGGCGACTGCACCGTGCGGAAGTAGGGCATGAGGTCTGCCTCGCGGGCGGCGCTCAGCAGTTGCTCGCGCTCGTGGCCACGTACCTTGGCGAAGACGTCGGTGGAGGTGGGCATATAGGGTGGCGCGCGATGACCGTGCAGGTACGCCCTGTCGCCTCCCGACGCGACATGAACACCTTCACGAAGCTGCCGTGGGCTCTTTATCGTAACGAGCCCAACTGGGTGGCGCCGCTGCTCCTGGACGTGAAGAAGCGCCTGAATCGCGAGCGCAATCCGTTCTTCGCCCACGCTGAGGCCGAGTACTTCCTCGCCTTCCGCGACGGACGTGCCGTGGGTCGCGTCAGTGCCCACGTGGATCGGAACCTGAACGAGTTTCAGGACAATGACTGGGGCCTGTTCGGCTGGTTTGAGTGCGAGCGCGATCCCGAGGCCGCGCGTGCGCTGCTGGATGCCGCCCAGACCTGGCTGAGGGCCCGGGGGCGGGGCGCAATGGTCGGCCCGATGGACTTCACCACGAACGACGAGTGCGGGCTGCTCATCCAGGGCCACGAGCGCCCGCCCATCATCCTGTGCCCGTGGCACCACCCCTACTACCAGCAGCTGCTCGAGGAGGAGGTCGGGCTGAGCAAGGCGATGGACCTGTACATGTGGAGCCTGTGGGTCACCGAGCGTGAGCACGTGCATCCGGGCATCTGGGAGATGGCCGAGCGCGTCGAGTCCGAGCACGGGATCGTCTGCCGCAACTTCAACAAGCGTGACCTGGAGGCCGAGGTCGGCCGCTTTCTGGAGGTCTACAACTCCGCCTGGGAGCGCAACTGGGGTTTCGTGCCGCTGACCGAGCAGGAGGTGCGCCACTACGCCAAGGACCTCAAGCCGGTGCTTGACGAGAACTGGGCCATGGTGGCCGAGCGCAAGGACACCGGCGAGGTTGTCGGCGCCGCGCTGACCCTACCCGACTACAACCAGGTGCTCGCCAAGCTCAACGGCCGTCTGCTGCCCTTCGGCTGGGTCACGGCTCTGCGCGAGCGCAAGCACATCAATGCGGTGCGCGTCTTCGCCCTCGGGGTCAAACCCGAGTACCAGCACACCGGCGTCGCTGCACGCTTTTACCAGATGCACTTCGACGCGGCGGACCGTACACCGCAGAAGGGCGGGGAGATGGGCTGGATCCTCGAGGTCAACAAGCCCATGAATCGCGCCATGGAGGGCATGGGCGGCAAGATCATGCGGCGCTACCGCGTATACGAGCGCCCCCTCTAGGGCTCTGGCGGCGGGACTACACTAGCCTCAGCTGTGAGCCCTGCGTCCGACCCCGAGCGCCAGTCCAACGGGCACCGTCCCGACGAGCTCCCCGGCGAGCTCGAGGAGGTGGACGGTGTCCCCGTACTGACCGGTGGCCCGGGCCCGGGCCTGGCTCCCCGGCCCGCCGCGGCGCTCGTACCCGCCGGGCTGCCCGCCGCCCGCGCGGCGGCGGTGGCGGCCACGGGCTTCTTGGCCGGCGCCGCAGCCGCCGGACTCCTGCACCGCCGCCGTCAGCGACGCCACCTGGCCCTACACCGTCGCCGGCCCGCCGACGGACCTCTGGCGGAGCTCATGCAGGTCGTGGGATCGCGGTCGCTGCTGGTCGACGTGCACCTGCTCGGGCGCCGCGACCAGTAGCGGTTGTGTAGCCGAGCGGTCTCAGACCCCCTGTCCGGGCAGGTATTCGTTGGTGAACGGCTCGGGCCCGCTGGCGGGGTCGCGGTGCACGAGCCTGTTGGAGAGCAGCCACCGGCCGAAGCGCGCCCAGGCCTGGGGGTCCTGGTAGCCGAACGGGCGTCCGGCCCCGGGGTTGGCGGCGGGGATGGTGCGCGCGACCGACTCGGACTGCAGACGTACATCGAGCTGCGGATTGGCGCGCACGACCAGGCGCGCTGCGGCGCCCGGGTCTGCTCTTACCTCGCGCTCGCCCCGGGTGAGGGCCTGCAGGAAGCCCCTCAGGTCCTGCCCGCGCATCCGCGCCTCGTCCTCACGCACCACGACGACGAGCTCGTCGTAGGTCGGCACTCCCGCCCGGTCGACGGGGATCACCACCGGCTTCTTCTTGGCCTGTTCCAGCTGCACTCCCTCGTAGTTCCAGAACCCGCCAAGCGTGGCGGCCACCTTGCCCGACAGCATGGCGGGGACCAGGTCGAAGCCGACGTTGGTCTCCTGCACGCGGGCGGGATCGACGGCCGCGCCGCGCAGTACGGTGCCAAGCTCAGCTGACTGGTAGGGGATTCCCGCGGTGCCTACGCGCTTGCCGGCCAGGTCACCGACGCGCGTGACCTTCGCCGTACCCAGAGCGATCAGCGACGTGAGCGGGCGCTGCACCAGTGCCGCGATCGACACCAGGTGCAGGCCTCGGTCGCGTGCCAGCAGTAGCTCCGGCTCGTAGGAGATGGCCATGTCCACCCGACCGGCTGCCAGCTCCTTCAGCGGGGAGGACGGATCTGGGGGCGCCTGCGGATGCACGTCCAGGCCCGCCTGGCGAAAATCTCCGTGCGCGATGGCGGAGTACACGGCAGCGTGGTCGGCATTGGGGAAGAAGTCCAGCATCAGGGTTAGTGGCTTGGCGGAGCCGGCACCCAGCGTGTCCGTCTTGGTGCCGCAGGCCGAAGCGGTGAGCGCGATCACGGCCACGGCCACCAGCACCCACCGTCTGCGGAGTCTTGGCCGCAGGTTCATCTGTCCGCCCGCGCCCGGTGGGCCCACGGCGCCAGACGACGCTCGGCCAGGGCCAGGACGTAGAAGCAGCTCACTGCGAACACCGTGAGCACGACGACTGCCGCATAGGCGCGCGCGGTCTGCAGTCCCGGTATGTCGCTGACGATCTCGTGACCGAGACCGGACGAGGCGGCCACTCCCGACTCGGCGATGAAGGCGCCGATCACCGCCACGGCCAGGGAGATCTTCGCCCCGCTGATGGCGGCGGGCAGGGCCGTCGGGACCTCGGCCAGGCGGAAGGCCTGCCAGCGCGAGGCGTCGAGCGTGCGCAACAGCTTGAGCTGATCCGGATCGACCGAGTCCAGCGCGTCAACCGTGGTCACCACCACGGGGAAGAAACAGACGATGACGATGACCGCCAGGCGGGGGAGCATGCCAAAGCCCCACCAGAACACCAGCAGCGGCGCCAGCACCAGCACGGGCACGGCCTGCGAGCCGACGAGCAGGGGGTAGAGGGCTCGTCGCAGGCCACAGGAGAGGTGGATCAGCACGGCCATGACCGCCCCGAGGGTCAGCGACACCACGATGCCCACGGCCACCTCGGTGGCGGTGGTGGCGAAGTTCTGGGCCAGGAGGACGCGGTCGGTGTAAAGCGAATGAGCGACCGCGTGGGGGGGCGGCAGGATGAGGCTGTCGACCGCGCCGCTGTCTGCATAGGCCTCCCATCCCCCCACCAGAGCGACGAGCAGCGCCAGCGGAGGCAACCATTGTCCCGGTCGGGTCCTCACGTCGTCTCCTGGCGAGCGCCGCCGAGGATGCTCAGCGCACGCTCGCGCAGGGCGACCACCGCGGCGTCGGTGCGCGAGCGTGGCCGCGGCAGGGTGACGGGCAGCTCGGCCACCACGCGTCCGGGTCGCGGCGAGAGCACGGCCACGCGGTCGGCCAACAGCACCGCCTCCTCCACGTCGTGGGTGACGAGAACCACCGTGCGCGGCTGCGCCGACAGGGCCTGCGCGAGCCATCCCTGCATTTCCTGACGCGTGATTGCGTCCAGTGCCCCGAAGGGCTCGTCCAGGCACAGGACCGGCTTGCCCGCCAGCAGCGTGCGTACGAAGGCCACGCGCTGACGCATGCCGCCTGAGAGCTCGTGGGGGCGTGCCCGTTCGAACCCTTCGAGCCCCAGCTGGGCGAACACGGGCGCGGCCAGCTCGCGCGCGCGATGGCGTGAGCGTCCGGCGATGCGCGCGGCCAGGCCCGCATTGTCCAGCGCGCTCAGCCACGGCAGCAGCAGGTCGCGCTGGGGCATGAGGACGGCTGGGCGGGAGGCGACCCGCCCGGCGTCGGGCGCCTGCAGGCCGCATATGAGCTCCAGCATGGTCGTCTTCCCGCAGCCGCTGGGACCGACCACGGCAACCAGCTCGCGCTCAGCGACGACCAGGGACAGGCCGTCCAGGGCGTGCACCTCGCCTCCGCGGCGGTCTCGGTGCGCACGGATGACGCCCGTGAGGCGCACGCTCGCCCCTTCGCCGGTCCTCGGCCTCGACGATGCTCGCGCGGGCTGCTCGAGCTGGGTTGACACTGCACTCCCTTCGCGGGCATTACCCCACAGGTTCGAAGGGTCGACGCCGGGTTGAGCCCGCATGGGCCCTGGGCGTCATCTCAGCCGGCCTTCCCGCCAGCCCCCCTGATGTCTGCTCTCAAGGCGCAGATGCTAGCGACTCGCACCCGTGCTCACGTCGGGGCGGGTCAGCGCGCGCACGAAGTCTTCGAGCTGGTCGGTGGTCCAGCACTCGAACGCGGTGCAGTGCTGCTCGTACGCGGCGATCACCGAGTCGCCGTAGTTCCAGTACAGGCGCGGCTCGGGGTTCAGCCAGAACGTGCGCCCGGCACGCGCCGCTATCTGGGCGAACACGTCGGCGCGCGGGTCCCGCCCGTTGGTGCGCGCGTCGCCGAGCACGATCACGGTGGCACGGGGGTGGAGGTCATCCTCGACGAGCTCACGCAGTTCTGTCCACACGCGGCCATAATCGGTGTAGCCGGAGATGTCGGCCACGCCGGCGTCGCGCCCGATGCGCTCGCTCACCGCCTTGAAGCTGCGTTCGCGCTCGAAGACGTCGGTCACCTCGCTGATGCGCTCGATGAACACGAACGAGCGCATCTTGCGAAAGGAGTCGTGCAGGGCGTGCAACACCGACAGGAAGAAGACCGACGCCGAGGTTACGCTGGTGGACACGTCACAGAGCACGTAGATCTCCGGCCGGCGTGGTCGCCGTGGTCGAAACCGAAGCTCAACCGGCACGCCTCCGGTTTGCAGCGAAGCGCGCATGGTGCGGCGCACGTCCACGTGGGCGTGGCGGCGGTGGCCGCGCGACTGCATGCCCTGGGTGGCCAGACGGCGCTTGAGCTGGGCCACCACGCGATGCACGGCCGCCAGGTCCTGCAGGGGCCCCGAGGGCAGTGCGCGGTCGATCTCGTTCAGCGGTCGCGCCGGGGGCAGCGTCTGCGTACGCTCGATCTGGGCGCGCTCGAGCTCCCGCCGGAGCATCTGCTCGAAGCGCCTCAGTGCGGTGCGCGGGAGCCCGTGGCGGCGGGGATCGTCCTCCGGCAGCTCAGGCTGGGGCTCGGTGCGCAGGCCGAGTGCTCGGCGGATGCGCTGCACATCGACGCCGATCACCCCGGACCCCTCGCCCCGTCGTCCAAAGGCGGCAATGGACAGTCGCGCGAGGTCACGCATGGCGCCCTCCGAGCCGTCGCGCAGAGCCGCCGCGATCTGCTGGCGCAACGTATCCAGGTTGGCCTCGTCGAGGTCTTCCATGGCGATGGCCCCGTCCTCTCGCACCCCCTCGCGCACCGCGGCCGCTTCCACCGCACGGAAGAAAAAGCGGTCAAAGACCAGCTCGAAGACCCGTCTGTCCTCCTGACTCTTGGCCAGAGTGCAGGCCAGCGCCTCGCGGAAGGGTGCCTCCGCCGTCCAGTTGACCTGCTGCAGCACGGCGAAGGCGTCCAACAGCTGCGACGTGCCCACGGCCAGACCCTCGCGGCGTAGCTCGTCTCCGAACTCGAGTACCCGGGCGGGCAGGCCGGGGGGGCGGGACACGCGCTCAGCGCCGCCCGTGGGGCGCTCAGAGGGAGAGGCGGGGACCATCGCCCTGAGGCCGGGCGCCCCCCACGGGGGCCACCGGTCGCTCACCGAGCTTGAGCCCGACGCGCTCGGTGACGACGTCGAGATCGGTGCGGTGCTTGACGATCAGCGACATCGTCTCGGCAAACGTTTGGGCGTCGATCTCCTGAACGCCGAGCAGCAGCAGCGCCCGTGCCCAGTCGATCGACTCGGCGATCGAGGGTGGCTTCTTCAGGTCCAGGTCGCGGACCATGCCGATCACCTCGACCAGCCTGCGCCCGACCGCCTGTGGCAGCTCGGGTGCGTGTAGGCGCACGATCTCGAGCTCGTGCTCGAGCGCGGGGTAGTCCAACCACAGGTAAAGGCAGCGCCGTTTGAGCGCCTCGGTGAGCTCGCGTGAGTTGTTGGAGGTGAGCAGCACCACCGGGTGGGTGCGTGCGTGCACGGGCCCGAGCTCGGGGATGGAGATCTGAAAATCTGACAGGACCTCGAGCAGCATGGCCTCGAACTCCTGATCTGTCTTGTCTATCTCGTCGATGAGCAGGACGACCGGCTCGGCCGAGGAGATGGCGGTCAGCAGCGGGCGCGCGAGCAGGAACTCCTCCCCGAAGATGTCGTCCTGGACCCGGTCCCATCCGGTGCCGTCGGCCTCGGATTGGATCCGCAGCAGCTGCTTGCGATAGTTCCATTCGTACAGCGCCTTGGCCTCGTCCAGGCCCTCGTAGCACTGCAGGCGCACGAGCTCACGCCCGAGGTAGCGCGACAGCGCCTTGGCCAGCTCGGTCTTGCCGACCCCGGCGGGACCCTCCACCAACACCGGTTTACCCAGCCTGACGGCGAGAAAGGCGACGAGTGCGGTGGAGTCACCGGGCAGGTAGCCGACGCTGCGCAGGCCCTCAGCGACGGCCGCGGCGGAGGAGGGCGGCGGCGCGGACATCGTCGGGCAATGATAGGACTCGTCCGATGTGGGGCCATCTCATCGTGCTGGCCCTCAACAGCCCGTCGGCCACCCCCTTCCTAGTGGGGATCGTCTTCGGGTTCGCCCTCGGCGCGTTCGGGCACATCATCAAGTCGTCGCCGGTCATCGTGCTGGGCATCGTCGCCATCGGCCTGACCACCGTGCTGTTCATCATCGCCACCGACCCGACGCTGGGCGGGGGCGGCTGATCAGGGGCGCCGACGAGGCCTGTGTGAGGAGAGCGACCCGCTGCCCGGCTGTTCCTCGACGGTGGCGGTGCTCAACCTCGTGTCGTCGCCGGATGCACCTGAGGACTCGTCGGTGGGCGGGCCGGACCTGTCGCTCCGGTCGGGCCGTGAGGACCGCGTGGCGGCGGCTGGGCGCTCGCGCCGACGGCCACCTGAGAGCGGCGGCTCGGAACGTCTGGCGGCGCGCACCCGTCCGCCGGCCCACGCCAGCGCGAGTGCGAGCAGCAGCGCCACGAAGATGCCCCCCTGGACCCCCTCGCTGGCCGCCACGGTGTCGTTGCCCTTCAGCGTGGGCTTGTCCAGCAGCCGGTAGAAGATGAGCGCCGCAGCCCACAGGCCGGCCGCCGTGATGATGGCGCCGTCGCCCCCGGGCAGGTGGAAGGCGCGCCGTTCGGCGCGCGCGAAGAGCAGGGCCAGAACCGCCGAGGCAACGAGCAGGACGGCCGCCTCGACGAACGAGAAGGCCCCGAAGGCGCTGAGGCTTATGGACCTGAGCTCAGGACGACTGCCGATGCCCACGAAGTAGACGGTCTTGGTGTACCAGGGCAGGAACATCGAGGCGAACAGACCCAGCGCGGCCACCGCGCCCAGCCTTTGATCCGCCCCGCTGCTGCGCCACGCGCGGGCCACGCGCCGGTTGGCGCTGCGGGCGCGGTGGGCCACCCCGGCGGGGGCCCGGCTGCCGCGTCCGCCGGGAGCCATCTCAGGCCTCGCTTGAGGTCTGGCCGTCGTTCATGCCCGCGTGGTGGCCCGCTCGCCCATGCGGTGCGCCAGCACCTCGCTGTCGATCGTCGAGATGGTGCGCAGCTGACCGCCGAACGCGAGCTTCCAATGCTCACGAGGCCACTTGCGAATGTGCTCCAGGCCGTCGATGAGCGTCTCCGCCGCGAGCCAGTCGACCTCCTCGAGCACGAGCTCCGGCTCGGTCGCCCGTCGCCACGGATACGGGTCGGCACGGCCCGGCTTGCCTGGCCACAGGAGGCTGCGGTCCTCGACGAGCTCGCCGGTGATGATCACGCTGGCCGCGAAGCACATGTGGCCGGTCAGATAGAAGACGATCCGATCACCCTGCTCCATCTGCTCCGCCTGGCGACGACGGCGCTCCTTGAGGCCCACCAACCGCAGACCGAGGCTGTGGGTGACCGCATAGTTCTCGGGGGAGCCGGTGAGAACCCAGGTGCGTGAATCGGCGCTGGACACGCCTCGATTCTACGCCCGCACCAGCCGGGTCTCCCGGCGGTGCCCAGTGGTCGGCTGCGCCGGCGACCGCGTGCCGCGGCTCTCACAAGAGTGAGGCCGAGGAACGTCCATCTACATGATGGGTATCGTGGCGTCGGCTCGCCTTCTCATCGGACTGCGTAGAGGTCCGTGAGCCCGCGTCGTGCGCGAGGCGCTCGGCCGCCTGCCGGGCGCTCTGCACATGAGCCCTCAGGGCGGCCAGGGCCTCCTGGGGGCTGCCTTGCGGTGCGGGGTGCGTGAGGCCCTGCGGGCCTCCTTTTCGGAGCGCTTGGTTTGACGCCGGTTTCAGTGCCGCGGAGCGCTCAGGTGGCGCGCGCGCGAAACCCGCCTCGCCGGCGCCAGCACCGTGATGGGCGCCCGCATGCCGGCGCGGTTGCCGGCCAGATCGACGGCGGACAGCGCGAGGGTGTACTGACCCGGTCGGCCCGGCGACGGCCATCGCAGCGACGGAGTGCCGTGGCCCAGCTGGGCAGAGCCCACGAACACGACATGTCCCTTGTTGCGGATCGTCATGGTAACTCGCGAGATCTTCGAAAGCTGTAGGTGCACGTCTGCGGCGCGGCCGCCGCGCACCCTGTGCGTGAGGAGCGAGATGACGGGACTCATCTTCAGATACGCGGTGAAACGCTGCGCGGTGGTGCAGTAGATGGCGTCGGCATTGGCCGTCGGCGGCGTCTGGCCGGGCGATGAGCCGGCGGGTCCTGCGGACATCGTCGCGCCCTGGGGGTCGGTTCGCTGGCACAGATGGAGCAGGAAGTCGCGCAGCAGCTCGTGGTAGCTCAGGTCGGACTCGGTGTGCTGGTCGTAGTCAGACCACGCGCCCGTGTCGTAGCGGGGAACCTCCACGCGCCCCTCTGCGTCCCCGCCGGCGAACAGCTGGGACCCGAGCGGATCGCCGGTCAGCGTGGCGTAGTCGCGCAGGCCGACCAGAGACTGTATGAAGCCGTTGAGAATGCGTTCGCCGGGAGCGAAGCTGTACTGCAGGTAGTGCGCTCCGGCTCGCGTACCGATGCGTACGCCCACCGGCGGGGGCACCTGAAATATGCCCAGCGCCCGGCGCGCGGCGTCGGAGAAGGCGGGTTCGCCCAGGCGCATCCCGGCCCGCGCGAGCGCCTGGATGGCCGTGCCCTGAGACAGCGAGCTGGTCCACGGCGGCCGACCGCCGTCGAAGCGGAAGAGGTACTCCCAGGCGATGCCGCCCGCCCGCGCGCTGGCCAGGGGCACTGCCTCGTCAAGCAGTGCGCGTAGGCCGCCATCGTCACCGGCCTGGTACATGCCGTTGGCTTCTCCGAAGGTGCCCAGCCACTGAATCTCGACGCCCTGGCCCGCGTAGTACTGCCACACCAGGCGACTGCCGGGGAAGCTGACCCGCTGGCCGTCGCTGAGCAGCGGACCGCTGGTCCACCACTGGCGGTTGCGCTCGAGCGTCAAGAACAGGGCCGGCAGACGAGAGGGCGCGAACCCCCCGGCGGCGGCGATCGCCTGCACGTTGGCCAATACCGCACCGAGCTCCGTAAGGCGCGTCCCTCGCAGGCGGCCCAGCGAGCGGCGGGCCAGCCGGTAGTCGCCCAGGTAGCGGCGGTAGTCGGTGGCGGAGAGCCCGCCGCTACGCGCCAGCGCGAGCAGGGAACCGGCGGGCGTGCTCAGCGACGAACGCGCCCGCGCGGCGGAGGCCGAGGGCCCCCCGGCGGCGGCCCCGGCCGCTGTACCCCGAGCTGACCGCGGCGCGGTGGCCCTTGGGCCGGGGTCGGCGAAACCCAGGGCGCCCAGCCCGGTGATGGCGCGCAGGCGCGTGTGACCGTGATCTAAGACCAGCACCTGGTGTGGACCCGTTGCTGGCGCGCGCGCCGGGCGGGCCACGGCGGCGCCGGGCGCGGGCGCCAGCACGGCCGCCACGAGGCACAGGGATGCTGCAGTTGCTCTGAGGCGCACGGCCCCGATGCTAGTCTCGGCTGCTCGCTGGCCTGCATCGGGGCTTGCAGGCGCCCGTCGCCGTTCACGTGAGGTCACCTAAGCTCAACACGCGCGCCGGGGTGATGGTTGCGCTGCTCTTGGCGGGCGTCGCGGCGCTGCTGGCGTCGCGCGGATCACATGGGGGACCCAGCGTCCAGCAGACCCTCAATCAGGCGCTGGCGCCCGGGGCGGGTCTGCGCAGCGGACGCCTTGACCTGTCCCTCTCTGAGTCCTCCCGGGGAGCATCCGCCCTGCCGGTCACGCGCTCGCTGCGGGTGCAGGGCCCGTTTGCGAGTGGGGCGCCGGGCCGGCTTCCCAGCTTTGCCCTCACCGTCGAGGCACGCGACCGGCACGACCTGCGGATCGCCGTCACCTCCACCGGGCGCCGGCTGTTCGTCGCGTTGGGAGGCAAGCCCTTCGTGGCGCCCGCGTCCACGCTGCGCGAGCTCGGCCGACGCTACGCCCAGGCGTCGGCGGGCGCCGCGTCAGCGGCGGGGTCCGCGTCGGGTGCCCCGGGGTCCATGCGCATCGACCCGCGCCGTTGGGTGCTCGCTCCCCGCGCGGAGGGCGGCGCAAGCGTGGACGGCTCGAGCGCCGTGCACATCGGTGGCAGGCTGGACCTCGTCCGCTTTCTCATCGACGCCGACCGGGTCGCGCCGGGGGGTGGCGCGCTGGGGCTTGGGTCCTCGGGCGTCGGGGCGAGTGCGCTCACCAGCGTCCGACAGGCCGCTCTCGCTCGTTCGCTGACAAGCTCGCACGTGGACGTCTACGCGGGCCGTGATGACCATCTCCTGCGCGCCCTGCGCGCCACCGCCGTGCTGAATGTGCCCCTCGACGCCCGCCCGCTGCTGGGCGGCCTCAGCGCGGCACGCATGACCTTCGAGCTCGCGTTCTCCGACGTGAACCGAGCGCAGGTGATCCTCGCTCCGGCCCATCCACGGCCCGCCGGGGCGCTGCTCACCGCGCTCAGGGCTCCCGGGTCGGGTGTTCCTGCGGCCCCGGGCGGGACGCTCGGAGGACGCTGAGGCAACGCCCTAGCAGGGGGCCCGTGGCGCTGAGGGGGGCCCCCAGCGCCCTGCTGTCTGCGCTCAGGGGTGGCCGACCTCGTGGTCGTCGGGCTCGAGCTCCTCCTCCTCCTCGTCCTCGGGCTCTTCGTCGGGGGAGAGGGCGGCGCCCGCGTGGTGGGTCACCTGAAAGCGCTCCAGCAGCTCGTCGCGACGATCCTCGTCGACCGGAGACTCGTCAGCGATGAGAACCCAGTCGGCTCCCTCGAAGTCTTCGAGGTTGAAGATGGCCTGATCCATCTCGGGGGAGTCGTCGACCACGACCAGCACCTCGGTCTGCGGATTGAAGTAGGTGCCGGGGCGGTTGGTCAGCTCTTCGAGCTCAAAGCGTCGGTGCTCGGCCATGGCGCGCTTTATACCCCACCCGCGGGCGGCGGGTCGGATGTGCGCCCGGGCGGCGGCGCCTGTCCCCTGCTCGCGTCGCGCGGGACCGGAGCCCCCTGGAGCTCGCCGAGCTGGCGCGCGACCTCGGCGGCGACGTTCAGCGGGGGCTTGCCCTGACGGGCGCGTCGCGCGTTGCGCGCGAGCACGAGCTGGCGCACCTCCTCGGCCAGCGCTGGGTCGGCGTGCGCGTCGGCGACAAGTAACCGGCTCATCTCGGCGTCCACGTCCAGTGGGGGCTTGCCCTGACGCACTCTTCGCTCGCTTCGGGCCACCAACATCTGGCGGATCTCCTGCTCGCGCTCGGCGCCTGTGCCCGCACTAACGTTCACGGGTCCGCCCGCTCGGGGGCCCGGGTCCCGGTCGACCGACAGCCCGCCGCGACCGATCTGGTCATAGACGCTTCCGTTGCTCATCGTCGCCACGATCGCCACCACGATGCCCACTGCCACCACGGCGAACACGACGATGCCCAGTGCGTCCTGCACCGATCCTAGCCCTCGCGTTGCCCGCGGCTTGAGCTCATGCCTAGATTGTGACCCATGTGGCGCCGCCTGAGACGCAGGAGCTTCGCTCCCCGCCGCCCGTTCATGTTCCCCGAGCAGATGGGGATCGTGCTCGTCACGGCGCTGTGCGTGATCAGTGGGCTCATAGCCATCGTCTGGACCCTCGCGCACTAGCTTCGCTTGGGTGCGCGCGGGGCGCTGCCCGTGTGGATCCTTGCCGCCGGGCGGGGGCCTCCGCTACGCTGATGGCGATTTCGTTGACTGACCAGTCAATCTAAACCTGCGCGAGTGTTCAACCGCTGACGCTCACCTCGCGCCGCCCCCTAGGAGAGTCATGGTCGACTTCACTCTGACCGACGAACAGAAGAGTCTGCGCGAGCTGGCGCACGACTTCGCCGCAAGGGAGATCCGTCCCGTGGCCTGGGAGTACGACAAGCACGGGACCTGGCCCCAAGACATCATCGACAAGGCGTGGGAGGTGGGCCTGATGAACACCCACCTGCCCGAGGAGTACGGCGGGTCGGGGGTGGGCTACCTCGACGGTTGCCTGATCGAGGAGGAGCTTTCCTGGGGCTGCTCGGGCATTCAGACCTCGGTGGGCTGCAACGGTCTGGCCACCGCCCCGGTCCTGCTGGCTGCCAGCGAGGAGCTGAAGAAGGAGTACCTGGGTCGTCTCACCGAGGCGCCGCTCCTGGCCTCCTTCTGCCTGACCGAGCCCGACGCAGGATCTGACGTCTCGGGCATGCGCACCAACGCTGTACGCCGGGGCGACAAGTGGGTCATAAACGGCTCCAAGTGCTTCATCACCAACGGCGAGTACGCCAACTGGTACACGGTCTACGCCAAGACCGACAAGGAGGCCGGTCATCGCGGTATCTCTGCCTTCGTCGTTCCCCGCGACGCCGGGGTGGTGGTCGACAAGCACGAGGACAAGATGGGTCAGCGCGCCTCCAACACCGCCACGATCTCCTTCAACGACGTCGAGATCGGAGCCGATCACCTGATCGGGGATGAGAACAAGGGCTTCAAGATCGCCATGATGACCCTGGACCGCACGCGCCCCGGTGTGGCCGCCATGGCCACCGGCATCGCGCGCGCGGCGATGGAGTTCGCCATCGACTACTCCAAGGAGCGAGTGCAGTTCGGCGTGCCCATCGCCATGCACCAGGCGATCCAGTTCATGATCGCCGACATGGCCACCAAGGTGGAGGCGGCGCGACTGCTCACCTGGAAGTCCGCGACCATGCTCGACCACGGCCAGCGCAACACGCTCCTCTCCTCACACGCCAAGCGCTTCGCAGCCGACAGCGCCATGGAGGTGGCCACCGACGCCGTGCAGGTCTACGGCGGCTACGGCTTCATCAAGGACTATCCCGTCGAGAAGCTCATGCGCGATGCGAAGATCATGCAGCTCTACGAGGGCACGGCGCAGATCCAGCGCCTGGTCATCGCTCGCGAGACGTTGCTGCCGCGTCACGCCGAGTCAGCGGTTCCCGTGCCCGCCTGATCGGGTCGCGCAGGCAGGCATGGTGACCGGCGGCGACCGGTCGAGGGCACCTGACGGGGCCGCCCAGCGGGCGGCCCCGTCACACGCGACGCTTCGCGGCGCCGCTAACGAACCAGGACGCTCGAGCTCACGTTGGGCGCATAGCCGCCCGTCGCCTGCACGTAGGCGCGATAAAGGCCTCGCCCGTGGAGGCGCACCACGCGGGCGAAGCGCGAGTGCGTGCCCACGGTGGTGGAGCCGACCGTGACGAACCCGTGGCGTGCCTTGAGTTTCTGGATGGCCACACGCGCTCCGCTCTGCTGCGGGGAAACCGACCCAACGAAGCGCGCGCGATGGGGCCTGCGCGTGTGCCGCAGGTGCAGGGTCACCCGCACCTGAACCTGCTCGACCAGCGCGGGGCTGGAAACCACCGGGCGGGTGGTGGTTATCACTCTCACGGTCGCGGTCGCCTGCGAGGCGGTGAAGGCGAACGAGAAACCGCCGCTGGCGCTGGTGAGCTCGGGATTGCCGACGTTGACATAGCCGGTGGGGGTGAGCACCTGCAGCACGACCTCCCGATTGCCGTTGTTGGTGCCCGAGAGGTTGCCCACCACGGCGAAGGGATTTCCGAACAGCACCGGATTGGGCGTGCCGGCGATCTGCAGCGACAGGGGTACCGCCGTGGTCTTGAACGTGCGGTCCGCGCCGCGGGCGGTCCCGCTCGCCCCAACCGCCACGAGACGGAAGTGGTAGGTGGTCACGGGCGCCAGTCCGCTCACCGGCTCGCTCACCGGGATGTTCTTAGTTCCGGAGCCGGCGGGCGTCAGCGGTGTCAGTGCCCCGTAGGCGCGCGAGGTGCCGTACTGAAAGTAGTAGTTGGTGGTCTGCCCGCGTTGGTTGACCAGGCCGGTGAGGCTCGCACTTGCGTAGCTGACCTGGGTGGCCGGGCCCGTGGAGGCCGCTGGGAAGGTTGCGGCGGAGGCGGAGGCGGGGAGCGCCAGGGCGCTCGCGGCCAGCGCGATTGAGATGAGGCGTTGTTTTCTCACGAACGCATAAACCCCGCGTGGGGCCAAAAGCTTCGGTAAGTCTTCGTCGTCACCTGCCGGGCTAGTCCCCGACGAGGGCCCTAGGTCCGCCGGACGGCGCCCGCCGCGCGCCCGCCGGACATAATCGCCTGATGGAGCAGGCTCCCGACAAGCGCTGTCACACGGCGCGCGTCCCGCGCCCGGGTAAGGGCCGCGGGCGTGCCCGGGCGACGGGCTCGGCGAGGGCGTTGTGACGGTGGTGCGCCGCGTGGTCGACGTACCCGTCGACATCGCTGACGCCGAAGCGCTCTGGTACCTGGTCGAACGCTGGCCGGAGTGGGTCGACGGTTGCGCGCGGGTGATCGAACGCGCAGGTAACTGGCCACGCGCCGGCGGGCGCGTGGTGTGGGAGTCCCTACCGCACGGACGCGGCCGCGTCAGCGAGCGGGTGCGCACTTACGAGCCTTCCGCGGGACAGACCGTGGAGGTCAGCGACGAGCGTCTGGCGGCCGTCCAGCGCGTGTCCTTCGCCACGGCGCCCCCGGGGGTGCAGATCAGCCTCGAGCTTGACTACCGGCTCACGCGCCGCAGCCCGGGGATGCTCGTGGTCGACGTGCTGTTTATCCGGCGCGCGATGGGGGATTCGCTGACCCGAACGCTGGAGGCCTTCACCGGGCTGCTCGCCAGCGGGGGGTTCGCGGTGCAGGACCCGCCCGGCCACCTGCGCTAGATTCCAGCCGCTGCGCCCGGGACTGCAGCCTCGCCCGAGTCGCCCGTCGCCCCGCGCCTCTCCAGCGGTCGCCCGGCGGCCTTTGAAGCCAAGTCAACCTCAGGAGAATTCATGTTCGTGTTCAAAGCCGCCGTGGTCGGCGCCGGCGTGATGGGCGGCGAGATCGCCCAGGTGATGGCGACCGCCGAGGTGCCCGTGGTGCTCAAGGACGTCGACCCGAGCCTGGTTGAGGCCGGCTTGGAGAAGGCCCGGCAGGTGACGGCGGCCCAGCTGGCCGGACTGGTCTCCAAGCAGCGCCTCACCCAGGAGCAGGCCGACGAGCAGCTGGAAACCGTGCTGGGACGGATAGAGGGCACGATCGAGTACGACGCGTTCGGCGACGTGGACTTCGTGGTGGAGGCGGTGCCTGAGCGCATGGACATCAAACAGGCCGTGTTCGCCGAGCTTGACGCCGTCACACCCGGCCACGCCATCCTTTCCTCCAACACGTCCTCGCTATCGATTACCGAGATGGCCCAGGCCACCGGGCGGCCGGAGCAGGTCGTGGGTTTCCACTTCTTCTATCCGGCGTCGATGATGCGCCTGATCGAGGTCATCGAGGGGGACGAGACGTCCTTGGAGACGCTGCAGTCGGCGGCGAACTTCGCCCAGGCGATCCGCAAGATGCCCATCACCTGCGCAGAGGTTCCCGGGTTCGTGGTCAACCGGATCCTCAACTCGGCGGCATCGGAGGTCTGGCGCATGCAAGAGGAGGACGGCCTGGGCACCCGCGCCATCGACAAGGCGGTGGGTGAGTCTCGGGCCGCTCCCATGGGGCCGTTCTTCCTGGCCGACCTGCTCGGCCTGGACACCGTGCTCAAGGTTGCCGAGCACCTGCGCTCCTCCTACGGCGACAGCTTCTACGTCCACCGGGGCATGGCCGAGCTCGTCGCCGCCGGCCACCTCGGCCAGAAGACCGGGAAGGGTTTTTATGAGCACTCCAGCTGACGGCGCGCACGCGCTCGAGCCCATCGACGCAGACCTTCTCGCCGAGCGATTCGCGCTCAAGGCCCTGGTCGAGGCCTGCCTTGTCCTCGAAGAGGGCGTGGCCACGGTCAAGGACATCGACCTGGGCATGATGGCCGGAGCGGGCCTGATCCCCCCGCCCTTCGCTCGCGCCGACGGGGTGGGGCTCGATGAGGTGCTCGTGACGCTCGAGCGTCTCGAGATCGAGCACGGTGATCGCTTCCGGGCGCCGCAGATCCTGCGTCGCCTGGTCGCCCAGGGACGCCTGGGGCAAAAGACCGGTCAGGGCTTCTTCGCCTACCCCCAACCCGACGGCGACTTCGAGCAGGGCGAGGCGGTCAAGCTGCAGACGCTCGAGCTCGCGCCCACCCCGGCCGGGGTCGTGCACCGCGTGGCGGTGGCCTGGCTGGACCGTCCGCCGGCCAACTCGCTCTCACCGCAGGTCATCGAGGAGCTCGATCGGGTGTGGCGCCACGTCGACCAGGCTTCCGACATACGCGCGATGATCATCGCTTCCGCCAATCCCATGCTGTTCTGCGCCGGGGCTGACATCAAGGCATTCACCCAGATGGACGCCGACACCGGGCGGCAACTGCTGGACGCGGCGCATGGGTTGCTGCGTTCCTTCGAGCGTTCATCCACGGTGACCATCGCCGCCGTCAACGCGCTGGCCTTCGGCGGTGGCTGCGAACTGGCCATGGCCTGCGACTTCCGCCTGGCGGCGCGGTCGGCCACCTTCGGTCAGCCCGAGGTCAACCTCGGGATCATCCCCGGCTTCGGAGGCACGCAACGCCTGGGGCGCCTCATCGGGCAGTCCCGCGCGCTGGAGATGAACCTCACGGGGGAGCCGGTCGGAGCTGACGAGGCGTTTGAGCTGGGTCTGGTCAACCGGCTCGTTGAGGATCACGAGCTGTTCGACACCGCTGTGAGCTGGGCGAAGAAGCTGTCCGCGCAGGCGCCGGTCTCCGTAGAGCAGATCAAGCGTGTGTCGGGCGCCGGCGACCTTGACGAGGGGATCGCGGCCGAGAAGCGAGCCTTCGCCACCGCCTTCGCGTCGCAGGACGCCCGCGAGGGCATCTCCGCGTTCCTGGGCAAGCGCTCGCCGCGCTTTGAGGGACGGTGAGCGAGGCCACGGCAACGGGACCCTGGGCGGCGGCGCTCGCCGCTCCCTCACCCGGCATCAGGCGGCTTGCCGACCTCATCGAAGGTGCCGGCTCGGTGGTGGCCCTGACCGGCGCCGGCGTCTCCGTGCCCTCGGGCATCCCCGACTTTCGCTCTCCCGGCAGCGGGATATGGGAGGCGGTCGACCCAATGGAGGTTGCCCACATCGACGTGTTCCGGCGCGAGCCCGAGCGCTTTTGGACGTTCTACGGCGCGCGCTTCAGCGCTCTGGAGGACCGGCAGCCCAACGGCGCCCATCGCGCTCTGGTGGAGCTCGAGCGCCGAGGCATGCTCGACGCGGTGATTACCCAGAACATCGACATGCTCCACCGTCGCGCCGGCACGCGTGAGCTCGTGGAGGTGCACGGCAGCATCGCCGAGGCGCGCTGCCTGCGCTGCACCCGGCGCTACGAGGCGGCTGAGGTGCGCGCGCGCCTGCGGGCCGCGCCCGACGGCGTGCCGCGCTGCACCTGTCGCTCGCCGCTGAAGCCCGACGTCGTGCTCTTCGGCGAGCTGCTGCCCGAGCGGGCCATGGCTCGCGCTCACGGGTTATGCGAACGGGCGGACGTGCTGCTGTGCATCGGCAGCTCGCTCGAGGTTCACCCGGTGGCGGCCCTGCCCCTGGTCACCCACCGGGCCGGTGGCTCGGTGGCCGTGATCACTCGCGGCCCCACTCCCCTGGATGCCCAGGCGGTGGTGCGCCTGGACGGTGACGTGGTGGCCGAGCTCGAGGCCCTGCTCTCCCTGCTGGGGCCGGCCGCGAGGGTCTGAGCCCGCGCCGGGTGCGCCCCTCAGCGGGCCGCGCTGGCGCCGACCTGCGCCAGGTCGCGCTCGGGATCGATGCCCCAGCGCGACGCGGCGTCGGCCAGGGGCCGGGTAAGCCCCCAACGGTCGGGACGTTCCTCGCCGCTGTGCGCAGGACTGGCCCCCTTCAGGGCCATGCTGTTGGTGTTGTCGCCGATGGCGCGCAGGAGGGAGATCTCCTCGGGGCGAAGGCGCAACTCGCGGGGCAGCAGAGCCAGCTCGCGGCGCTTGTCCTCGACCGGACGCGCGCCGGTTCCGACCTCCTGGATGAGCGTGGGAGCCACGCACGCCACCGCTGGATGGGCCAGGTTCCACTGACAGGCCAGCTGGGCCATCGTCAGCTCGTGGCGGCGCGCGACGGGTCGCATGCGCTCCATGCGCTCGCGTCCCGCCGCAACCCAGCCGGCGGGGCGAAAACGGCGATGGTCGCCCGCGGCGAAACGATCCTCCTCCAGCAGGTCGTCGAAGAACAGGCCGCCGTAGTCCACCACGCGCGTGATCACCTGTACGTCGTGAGCGGCGGCCGCATCGAGCACCAGCTCGCCGGGCCACGGCTCCAGCGGGTTGAGGATGATCATCGCCCAGTCGATCTGCTCGCCGAAGCGCTCCAAGCAATCGATGAGGTCGACGGTGAAGCCGTTGGCCGGTCCGGGGGCAACGCCTAGGCGGTCGGTCACGCCGGCGTCGCGCAGAGCGCTCATGGCCTCCCACACGGCCGGGTTGGAGTAGCCGGTGCGGTCGGGGTTGTGCAACAAAAGGAGGTCGAAGCGATCGACACCGCAGCGATCAAGGCTGCGCTCGGTGGCCATGCGCAGATAGTCGTAGTAGTCGGTCGGCCCGCGCAGCGCAGGGTCGGTGAAGCGCGGGAAGCCACGGGCTCCGTCGCGCTCGCCGGCGTAGAAGTCGTGTCCGACCGCTCCGACCAAGCAGTAGCGCTCGCGCGCCACACCTTCCAGGGCGCGCCCGAGCAGGCTATCGGCGGCACCCGCCCCGTACGCGTCGGCGGTGAGCACGGTGTCGACGCCCTCGCCGGGACGCAACAGGGCGAGTAGGCGCTCGTCGTCCAGCTCCTCGCCGAAGTGCATGAAGCGACCGCCGCTCCACGTGCCCACCGCAGTGTGAGTGAGATCCATAGCGCCAGACTCTAGTGCTGAAAGCCCGTCGCGCTGCGGGCTCGCAGCGCGGCCTCCAGGCGTTCCAGGGCGTGACGCAGAGACGCCTCGTCAATGGGCTCCGGTGTCGTCGACCCGCAGGCTCTCGGCGTGCCCGTGCCCGTGCCCGTGCCCGTGCCCGTGCCGGCGCCCGTGCGCGCGCCCGCGGCCGCGCGCCGGACCTGCTCGCCGAGACCGCGCAGCTCGGTCAGCCGATCGCCGAGGTCGGCGCGTCTCTCGGCTGCGAGCTCTGACAGGGCGCTCGAGTACGCGTCGCCCAGGCTCAGGGCGGCGTGGGGCAGGCGGTCCTGCTCCAGGTCCAGCCGCGCTCGCAGGGTCAGCTCCTCGCAGACCAGCGCCCGGTCACGGCCCCCGAGGAGCAGCGCGAGACGCTCCTGAGGGCGCAGCGCCGAGGTGCGCCGCTGACGCGGCGTCCCGGTGGCCCTGAGCTCGCGGGCCTCAATCCAGCGTCCGTCGGCGACCTCCGGGCCCGTGCCGAAACCGGCGCGGACGACCAGGGCCCGGTCTCGGCTGACCTCGTGCACGTGGGGGTCGGCGGTCGCGATGCGATGGGCAAACAGGATGCGGTTCACCGTGTCCACCGCGCGGCGGGTCGCGTCGTCCTCGTCGAGGTCACCCAGCCAGCGCGCGGCGACGTGCTCATCGTCCAGCGGGCGAGCGGAGTCGATCACCGTGGCGCGTGCGGTGGCCACCGGGGCCGGGTCGCTCCCGGCAGGAACACTGCTCCGGCGCCGTCGGCGCAACAAGTGGCGCCGGGGCGCCCCGAGCGTGGCGAGCACCACTATGTGCGCCGGCGCAGAACTCAAGGCGGCACGCAGGACGTAGCGGCCGTCGGCGGGACCCAGCACCCAGGGGAACTCGAGCTGCACGAACGAGAACAGCGACGGTCGGTCGGTCACTGCTGTCCCAGGCACGGTGGGCGGACCCGGCAGGGGGCCGCCAGCCGCCGGGGCCTACTCGCTGGGCTTGCCGGCTTTGTCAGGGATCGACGCGCCTGAGGGCTTGCCGGACACCTGCGGCTCGGAGATCTGTCCCAGGCGCCCGATCAGCTTGATCCACTGGTTGGGCCTGAGCACGGCGTCCACCTGCTGGCGGATCCGGGGATCGGCGTTGTACAGCGGCATGAAGCCAACGTGAATGTGGTCGTAGTGGTCGGGCAGAGCCAGCGTGTTGTCCGTGCCCGGGAACGTCATGAGGCTGATGATCTGGTGGGGCTTTGAGTTGCCCTGCAGGGTGAGCAGGCGGCGAATGGTGATGTCGGTGATCGATCCCGCGCCCTGATGACCGACGATCGGAATGCCGTTGACCGCAGCGATATCCACCGCGTTGCCCGAGGAGTGCTCGGAGACGTTGCCCGAGGTGGTGAGCAGGCTGTGGCCGCACTTCAGGGCGGACACGGTTGGCTTCAGGCCTGAGGCGGACAGGAACTCCATGGTGGCGAGCACACGCTGGTCGACCTGGCCGGTTTCGATGTCACGTCGGCCACAGGCGTAGAGCTGGACGTTGGGATCGCTGAGCACCTGCGCGGTCAGCTGCTGCTTGGATTCGAGCAGCACCTGCCCGACGCTCGGCGCCGCGCTCAGGAACGGGTTCTTGCCCTTGGCGCGGTAGATCGACGTGCGCTCCAGGAGCACCCATCCGTCCAGGACCGGCTTGGGGTCGATGAGCGGAGAGCCGGTGCCGGCCGGACGCACCTGGAAGAGGAGATGAGGTGCGACGTGGGGGACCACGGCCCCCAGGCGCCCCAGGATGGTTCCGGCTATGACCTTCGACCCGACCTTGAGGGGTCGCAGGACGACATCGCTGCGCTTGGGCAGATAGACATCGGCGAAGTAGGCGTTGAGCGCTTTGCTGGGGGCTGTCGCCCCGTCGGTGGCGGTGGCGGCACCCCCGAGGGCGGTGGTGGGCGGAAACCCGGGCAGAGCGGTGACCGGAGCGACCGCGCCGGCGGGCGGGCCGAACGGACTGGCGTGCGCGAGCACCTGCTGGGCAAGCGAGCCGGCGTCGGCAGGTACCGGCGGAGGCGATGACGCGGGGGGGGCCGGGATGGGCGTGACTCCAGGCGCCGGCGCGGGCTGGACGGCGGGTGCCTGGTGCGCTGGGCACCACGTCCGGGTGGGGGGCGCGCACGGCCAGGTCCCGTGCGACCTGGGCCTGGGACTCGGTCTGCGGCTTGGGCACGGGATAGGTGTGCACGACGCTCTTGAGCTGCCCGTAGGTGTACGTGTTGCCGTAGGCGTCACGCAACTTGAGGTAGTGCCCTAGCTTGGCCGAGCTCCCCAGGCCGACGACCTTGGCGTCCTGCACCGCGATCACGGCGGCCCCAGCGCGCGAGTAGATGTTGATACCCGTCCGATGCATGTTGGGTCCGACGGGTATGGCGACGTTGTGCGTGCGGGCGAAGCTCTGCTGGGCCCGCTGCTGGGTGAGGTCATCGGCGTACCGCGCGCGTGCGTGCACCGGGAAGTGACCCTCGGTCAGCCCGGTGATGGCACCGAGCAGATTCGGCGGCACCCCGCCGATCAGCTTGGCGCGAAGCAACACGGACTGCACGTACCAGCTCGCGTGGTTGTAGGCGAAGATCGCCCCTGGCAGGCTCTTGCTCGCGCCGGCCGCGTGCAGGTAGCGAGCGGCCGCGAAGATCGCATCGGCCGGGTTGAAGGGGTCCTTGACCCCCGTCCCGGTGGCATCCACGCCCCATTGCTTCCATTCGACGGGCAGGAACTGCATCCAGCCCAGGGCGCCGGCGCTGGACACCGACAGGTCGCGCCCGTAGTCGGTCTCGATCTCGTTTATCGCGGCCAGGACTTGCCACGGCACCTGGTACTGCGTGCCGGCCGCCTGGTAGATGGGCAGCAGGAAGGGCGGGATGCGGAACTTGTCGATGAAGAAGTCCGGCACACCGACGGGGGCGGCACCGGGCACCGCCAGGGACAGCGTCGGATTGGCGGCCGTCGGGACCCCGTTGGGTGCGCTGAGGGCGGCGGCCGGCGAGCTGGGCATCCGGGTCTTGGGCCCATGTCGAGGGCCGGGGGCCGAGGCCGGCCCGAGCGGCTGGGCGGTGGTGCGCTGCCCGCGCTGACGCTTGACCCTGGGCGCTGAGTGCCGTGCCCGTCGGCCGCCGCTGCGCGGCGCGGCCGGGCCGGGGGACGGGCTCGGTGCTGCGGAGGTCGAGCTCGAATTTGGGGCGGTGGGCGTCGAGGAGGTAGAACCGGCCGGAGGGGGGGTGCCGGGAGGCGTGATGGTGACGCCGGGGATGGGACCATGCGAGGACGGATCCGGGACGACCGAAACGACGGTCCCGATCACGCCCGGAGGGTGGATGGCCCCAAGCGGCGTACCCGGAGGCACGTCCATGGTGACCGTGACCATGCTGCCGCTGAGCAGCCTTACCGTGACGGTGCTGAGCTGAGCCGAAGCCGAGCGCGATCCGACCGCCAAGGCGGTCGCGGCCAGGGCGACGCAGGAGAGCCCGGCCACCGCCTTGCGCTGCCTGGTCATCCCTGCGCTCACAGCTCTCCCTCTGGTCGACTGCTTCGTCCCGCGCGACGCGGTCGCGGGAGCGGCCAGAGTACCGAACCGCCTGGACCGTCGCGCCGGTTGCCCACGATCGCAAAACGACCTGCACAGCGCGACAACGATCGCGCTGTGCGTCCGCAGCGCGACAACGATCGCGCTGTGCGTCCGCAGCGCGACAACGATCGCGCTGTGCGTCCGCAGCGCGACAACGATCGCGCTGTGCGTCCGCAGCGCGACAACGATCGCGCTGTGCGTCCGCGGGGGTGCCGCGGTCCGGTGACGGGGATTGCCCCGAGGACGATTCCGCGCATCCACGGTCAAGCTACCGACGGGTCCGGTGCGCTGTCAACGGCCCATGCCGCCCCGCTCGCTCCGCTCGGCCGGCGAGGAGGTCATGGGCTAGCCTCTCGGCATCTCATGAGTCCTCGTCGTCGTGGAGGTGGCCACCGTGGCCGAGCAAGGCAGTCAAGGCATACGCGGGCGCATCACGGCACAGACCGAGGATGCCCTGGGCAAGCTGGCGCAGGACCTGCTGGAAAATCCGCTGGTCAACGGGGCCATCTCCCGCGCCTTTGACGCGCGGGAGAAGGCCAGTGCGGCACAGGAGGTCGCCATGGGGGCGCTCAACCTGCCCTCAGCCGCCGACCTGGAGCGCCTGACGCGCCGACTGCGATCGGTCTCCCAGCGCCTGGAAGGCATCGAGGATGGGGTCGATCGCCTCGAGCGGACGCTCACCCAGGAGCCGGGCGACAGCGGCGTGGATGGACGCCTGGCCGCAATCGAGGAGCAGCTTCAGAGCCTGACGCGCAGCGTCGCGGATCTGGGGGGCATGTCTGCACCCGTGTCCCGGGCCCAGGAGCGCCTTGCGGTGGATTCACCGTCCGTCGGCCGCGGCTCCCGGGGAACCCGGCGAAGCGCGCAGGCGGGTCCGCCTTCGCGCACTAAGTCGGGACGCTCGGCGCCCAAGCGCGGGCGCTCGGCGGCTAAGGGCGCCTGAGCGGCTCGGGGGGCGGGGTCGCGAGCGCCGCGACCGCCGCCACCCCCATGTGCTCGGCCACGGTGAGCAGCTGCTCGTCGCCGATGCGCTCGCGCCGAGGACCCACCAGGCGGTCCGATACGGCCAGCAGGCAGCCC
>JAABUQ010002987.1_pt1 | contig 32104 bp, 25 predicted proteins | sample 5560001 | NCBI WGS metagenome assembly JAABUQ01 (sample SAMN10711888, study PRJNA513371) | rock metagenome | isolation source: Antarctica rocks | place: Antarctica: Victoria Land, Finger Mt nord | collected 2015-12-18 | reverse complement strand
CCCCACCGCCATAGTCGTGAGATCGCAGCGCATCTTCAAACGGTCGACCAGATAGTTCGGCAAGCCCTCGTTCACGAGCATCGCCGCGTGGCCGAGGTAGAAACGGTTATTGTTAAATGCCGCCAACTGCATCGCGTCTTTGAAAAGGCAAGGCCCTGCTGCGAAGCCGGCTTTGGGAAGTGATTGTGAACGGGGATAGTTATGCGTCATCGCATGGTAAATCCGGTAGAAGTCCGCGCCGTGATCGTTCGCCAGCATGTAGAATTGATTTGCTGCGGCGAACTGTGTGTAGCGCCAAGTGTTTGTGAAAATCTTCGCGAGTTCAGCCTCGAGCGGAGTCAACTCAATCACGTCGGTCGTGAGCGCAGCGAATAGTTCACGACAGCGCTGCAAGCTTGTTTGAGAGTACGCGGATACGATCTGAGGAAGGGTCTCGAGTTCCTCCATAGCGTGACCCTCCGCAATTCGCTCGGGGCAAAATGCCAGTTCGACGTTCTTTCCCAGCCGCTCAAGGCGTCGGCGCAATCGATCGGTTGTTCCCGGGTACAGCGTGCTGCGCAGGACGAGAAGTTGTCCGTCCGCGAGGTGAGGCCCCATCGACTGCAAGAGATTCCAGATTGGATCGAATTCGGGATTGAGATGGCGGTCGACCGGCGTTCCAATGACGACTATGATGACGTCGCTGCGGGAGATCACGCCCATATCGAGGCTTGTGTGGAACTTCCCGTCGTCCAGAACGCTGTGGAGAACCTCTTCACAGCCAAGTTCGCGGAACGGAACGTCCCCCGATTCGATACGCGACTGAGCGGCGGCATCGATATCGATCGCGCACACGCTGCGTCCCTTACTTGCAAGTGACACTGCAAGCGGCAGCCCGACGTGCCCAAAGCCGCCGACGACGACTACATCGAAGCGCTTCGGTAACGTTCGGGCTTTCGGCCCGTTGCCGTTGGTAGCTACCGGGGGGGCTACCATTCTCACGCTGCGATCCTCCAGAATGCAAACACGGGATTTCTAGAGCGACGCCAAGATGCTTCGCCGGCGACGAGGGCGGTTCCATGCAACCAGATCACGGGGTTGCACAATTGGGCGGCGAAGGGCATTCGATGCATAACGGAATTGTGCATTCGTCGTCCACGAAAACGCCTGGAACGGGCTCCGTTGCTCGCTGGTCAATTCCGGCAATCCCGCAGCGCAACAACTCCGCCGATGTCCGCAATCTTGGACACCAGCGCGAACCACCTTATTTTGACGTGTCGGCGTAAGTTTCGATTCGCGGTTCGACGACGCTTTCACCCGTTACTCACGTCACGCGCTTCATGATACTACGTTCTCGGCTACATAAGTTGGCCGGGCAGCGTACGGCCGCTTTTTTGGGATGGCTTCTGCTTACCGCGACCGTAAGCGTAACCGTTGTCGCGCTCACGCTGCAGGTACCCCAAGCGCCTGGGCGTGGGCCCGACGGGCCTTGGGTGCTCGCACTGTCCGAAGCGCACATTCTCGGAATGCATTTTAGCCACGATTTCGCCTTTACGTACGGTCCTCTGGGCTTCATCACGGCCGGCGCCAACCTTCATGCCACCTTTTGGCCGATAATGTTTGGAAGAAGCGCAATCTCGGTTGTGCTGGCGGCAGCCATTGTTTGGCGTGCCTCGGAGTGTCGAACCGGCGCGCAGCGGATCGTTTTTGTCTTGGGATGTTTACTGAGTGCGGCGGTATTAGTGGCCGGCTACAACACGATACTTGCGAACGCGCTACTTGTCACGATCTTTTTGCTGGCCTTGACGAGTGAGCGCTGGGAAGACGAAAGGCGGAGCGTAGTCTTTGGTATCGTGCTCGGCGCATTTGCAGGGGCAGCCGGCTTGACGAAGTTTACGGTGCTGGTCGACTGCACCGCGATAGCGATGGCATTCTACGTGATTAAGGCGCTGCGTGTCGGCGCCTTTCGAGGCCCATACTGGCACGCATTGCTCGCATTGACCGGGTTCTTCATAGCGGCTTGTATCTCGATGAGTGTGTGGCTAGCCGCATGGGACTTGGGAACCGTGACTGCGGCAGCGCTTGCTATCACGGGCCTTCTTAGCGCTTGTGCAGGCGGATATATGGGATTGAAGCCTGGTGGGCTGACGAAATCGGCCAGCCTTTTTCGCTGCGCCATTCCGTTAGTTGTGTCCATCTTAATCGCATCGTACCTGGCGAGCAGCATCTCAGCACGCGCCTATGTGGCGAATTCGCTTTCGATTGCATCAGGCTACTCGTGGGCGATGTCGATAGACGGGCCCGCTTGGAATTTTCAAGCGGCGTTGATGGATATCGTCGTTATTGGGGTGGCATTCGTTCCGATGCTCCGTTGGGGTGGGCTGGAACGAGTTGCAGCTCTGGTTGTGTTCCTTTGGGTTTCGTTCAAGGAAGGTTTCGTCCGCCAGGATGGCCACGTACTGGCGTTCTTCGCCGCCGCGATCCTCGCCGCCACACTAATTATCGGGTGGCGCCCCGCAAGGCCTCGGCACATTGTGCTTGGTGCCTTGGCCCTCGGGGTCACGCTCCTATTCATGAGCCTCACGCAACAGAGTATATATGGTTCCTCCCGAACTATGGCAGCACTCGAACCAGCTGCGCTGGTCAATCAACTTAATGCTTTGGCTGTAGCGATCAGCGCAGGACCGCCAGCTAAGGGACCGATGCCTGCGGAGCTCGCTGGAGACCGACTTCCGAGGGGCGTCGCCAGGGAAGTTGGCAGAGGCGCGGTCTACGTGGGACCAACCGAGGTTCAGATACCGTATGCAAATGGTTTGACATGGTGGCCTATGCCGGTCATCCAGAGTTACTCCGCGTACACTCCATCGCTCGATGCCCTTGATCGGGCGGCGCTCGCTAATGCCGGACCGCCCTACGCGCTGATGAACTACATCGGCGTTCATATGGACGGGCGTTACGTCGCCTGGGACGAGCCCAGCACGTTCCGGGAACTGCTCTGCACATACAATCCCGATCGACGCCTCCCAAGTGGAACCTTCGCAACGGCGAGCGGCGATCCGTACTTGTTTCTCGACCGCGGTCGCGCCCGATGCGGCCAACCGCGGGTTATCGCGCATGCGGTCGTATCTTGGAGTAAGCCCATCTCCTTTGATCCTCCGCACGACCATCTCGTCTTTGCTTATGCAAACATTCGACCAAGCGTCTTCGGCCGGCTGGGGGCTTTGTTTTTTCGGGGGCCGCCGGTCTTTGCGACGGTCGGCGCGGTCGGCGCAGTACATACATACCGCGTCGTCTTTGCCAATGCCGCAAACGGGATTCTCATCTCACCGCTTCCTGCAACCTTTGACCAGTTCAGACAGCTTTTTGCCGGCACACTGAAGGCTTCCGCCGGCACGTTGGCATTTCAGGTGCGGCCCGGCGACGCACGGTTCTTCGCCGGAACAATCGACGTTACGCTCGTCGCCGTTCCATTTCGGTGATTCACGTAAAGTCGAAGCGCCTCGCGAGCGATCAGGACAATGAGCGTGCCGGCGGCGAGCAGTTCAAGCAGAAACTGAATGGCAGCAACAATCTCAATGAGATAGATAGCTCGGGCTTTCGTCTTCGCTTTCGGAAGTTTCCAGGCGTTGAGCGCGGTTGCCAAGCGCTCGTGAGGCAAGAGTCGTGCCCCCAAGATAGCGATCCAGCCGCGGTCGTAGCGCACGGCGAATCGTAGAGTGCCGGACATTCCGGCCGGTACGAAGGCAGTCGCAAACCATGGGAAAGAGAAATGAACACTAAGACCATGGAGCGATCCAAGTGCAACGTGATCAGGCAATCCGCGGGGAACGACTCCGGCAAGTATGGCTGCGCACGTACCATAGCACGTAAGCGTTTTGGTGCCGGCTGGTAATGGCCGCCACGCTAACTGCGAGATGTCTTTTGCGATAACCCGGTCACCATCATCGATCAGCGTTCCATTTGCTGCAACTAGGACGCCGTTCCACGATTTCTCCAAGGGAATCCGAATTGGTATCTTGCTGGTCGTTATTGCGCCGCCGAAAGCGCTACTGAGTTCCGGCCTCAGCGGCACAGCGAGCCGCGCATCAACCCAAGCTCGAGCTGGGTTATTCGTCTCCCTGGAAGGCAAAAAGCGAGCGACGGAACTGGGCGCACGATCACCGAAAAACACTGCGTTTTCATCGGCACGGTCGGCCAGAGTAGCTTCACGCGCAGGGTGAGCCAAGATGCCGAGCAAGGGTAGTGCCACCAGTCTTGCGCTCGACCGAAGCTTTGGAGAGAACGCGCCTGCCTTGATTCCTACGAACTGATAGCGCAGTGAGTCGATATTGGAATGCAGGTATGGCCGCACGACGATTTGCGACACGCCGAGTGCTTGAGCTTCGCTCGTATGGCCTCGTTGCAATTGCGCAAGGGCAGCGTCAACTGGGAACGTTGGAAAGAACTCGTTCAGCGGTGTACCGCGCTCTTCTTGGACGTACGCATCTGGATCGACACCTGATCCCCTACCTTCAAAAGAGAAAGGCTGAAACGCCGGAAGGTAGGCGACTCGGGAAGATACGGAAGCAAGGTTCGCGGCATGCGGGATTTGTTGCGCTGCAACAAAGTACCTCGCAGGAGGCCCAGATACCCAAGGAACGAGCCAGCACGCCGCTCCAGCCGTTAGAATGATTCCGGGGAACCGAACGCGCGCGCAACCGTACGAAATCAATACAACGTATGCGATTACAACAAGCGCAATCAGATCGTATAGCTCGCGAAACAGCCCGATCGCCGGAACGTTGAGAACGAACCAGTCGTAGACAGGTGCCGTGAAACCCTTCGTTCCCATCGTCAGCAGCAGCAGCGCAACTGCAAAAAACAGCGCTAACCGGCCGGCCGCACGGCGCAGCGCGAATGGAAGAGCGACGCACGCCCAAAGACCAAAAGCATAGGCAATGAATGCGAATGGCTGGAAGCCGCGCGCGTAATCGGGGAAGTACCCGGACAGCGCAAGCGCTGATGCAGGTTGAAGTGATTGAGATTGCTGCCACACTAGGTTCAGAGGTGTTCCTCGAATTTGGCCAAATGAGGCGCTGATGCCCAGTACGATGGGCGCTGCAGCAAGCAGAAGTATCGACGCAACCGCTTTCTCCCGCCGAAGCCAAGCCCAGACAATAAGCGGGACACAAGCGACTGCGAAGAATTCAATTTGCGTAATGCTGACAGCACTCAGGAGCAACAGCATCGTCCGCCGTGGTCTGTCACGAGTTATCTCCGCGACAAGTGCCAGCAGTGCAGCGTACGCGAAAACCTGTATCATGTGGCCCGCGACGTACTTCGAATAGACCCACGGATTGAGCGCTGCGAAGAGGCTTACGGCGACCTGCATTGATACCGGCTTCGCTTCAGTTCGGAGAATTTGAGCCGCGGAACCCACTGCGATGTAAATGGATGCAAAGATGAGGAGCGCCATTATTCCGACCGAGTCGAGCGCCATTCTCAAGGGCCAAAGCGCGAAGCCCAAAAGATAAAAGGTCGGATAGGGCTGCGCCTCTCCGATCCCGCTCGGCAGCCATCCATTAAAGAAAGTGCCGAGCCACGGCGCCTCCTCATCCCGGGGCAGCGGGACCCGCCAGTCATGGCGTAACACTGGCAAACCGGTGTGCAATACACTCCAGGTCACAAAGAGTGCCAGCATAACGGGCAACGCAATACGCACAAATACCTGCGAGAGGCCGTCACGCATCTCCGTGACATCCCGCGCCAATGAGAGTCGTCCTGCTTGTCAGCCGCCTAGAATCTCGCCTTCCCAATACATCCCTACTATGCGCTCTAGTCGAATGCAGACTCTAATGCAGGTCCTTGGGATACACAAAACCCGCCGTCGGCGCCCCCCAGACGCCGGTCGCTATTGCCGAGCGCCAGTGTACAGCGGCGGAATTGGGCTGTAGTTTGTCGAGCTCGGGTAGATCAGGCGTCCACGAGCCGCGGCCTCACATTGCGCGATTCTGCGTGTGCTGTGGCGGTGTCAGTCTTCGAAAAAGCCCGGCAATCCTGATGCCGTTTGTAGCGAAGCGTGCCTTCGAATGGGAGCCGGTCATAATTCGCGCAGATTGGGGCTTGCGCGATGTCCCGGCTGGAATCGCATATCCCCTCTGTAACTCCGTTCGCTGCACTAACTGCGGACTGCTCTTTTTGGACATCCGATTCGATGATGCTGAGATGGCCGCTTTATACCGAGACTATCGTGAAGACGAGTACGTATCGCTGCGCGAACGATTCGAGCCCGGCTACCGCGAGCGCAACGCAGAACTCGTTGCGGAAAGCCGCTTCTTACGCACCGTGGAGATGTTTCTCGCGCGACACATTGCGGGACCGGTGCGGATTCTCGATTTCGGGGGGGATACTGGACTCAATACACCGATGCGATCGCTTGCTATGCTGCATCACATCTTCGATATCTCGGCAAAGCCGCTGATCCCGCAGGCGCAGCGTGTGACGGCACGCGAGATCGCGGCGCAGGAGTATGACCTCATCGTTCTCCGCCACGTTCTCGAGCATATTCCATTTCCCGCAGACATATTGGATCGAGCCGCTAGTGCCATGAGCAGCGAGACGAAAATTTACATCGAAGTACCTCACGAAGAACTGATGCGCGTACATGGCGGCGAGGACCGTCTTGAGACACGAAAAACTCACTGGCACGAACATGTAAATTTTTTTACGTTGTCTTCGATTGACGCGCTACTTAGCGGGTCCGGTCTCGCGATACAAGATGCGGCATCACTTGATGTATCGGCTTCCGGCGCGCCATATCACATTTTTGCCGTCGTTGCCGGCAAGATATGATGCATTGCGGAGGACCATCGGTCCACGGCCTAGACCACCAAGCGGCCGCCACATCGGCCCCGATAGAGCGCGCGGACCGCATCGAGATGACGCCCGACATCGCCCAAGACCCCGACAAACCGCTCGGCAATCCTGCGCGAGGAGAGCGCCCCGTTCCGTGCGAAGCCGCACTCCGTGAGTATTAAGCGCGACATCTTCGACGAGTTATTCGTGCTCGAGCTCGCAAATAACCATTGGGGCAGCCTCGAGCGCGGCAAGCGGATCGTGGATGACTTTGCCCACGTTGTCCGCTACAACAATGTTCGTGCGGCGATAAAACTCCAATTTCGCGACGTCGACAGTTTTGTCCACGATCAGTACAAGTCGCGAGGCGACGTTCGTTATATCAAGAAGACCTTGGAGACGAAGCTCAGCCGAGGGGAATTCGCGGAACTCGTTCAGCACATTCGGCAAAAAGGTTGCATCGCCATGGCAACGCCATTCGATGAAGCGTCGGTCGACTTGTGCGTGCGTTTTGACATGCCGATCATTAAGATAGCAAGTTCCGATATTAACGATTGGATCCTAATCGAGAAGATTGCGACGACTAAACTTCCCGTGATCGCATCGACGGGTGGCAGCTCGATCAAAGACTGCGATGACCTCGTCACTTTTTTTCAGCACCGTGGCATTCCACTAGCGCTGAATCATTGCGTATCCCTGTATCCGAGTGAAGATTCCGAACTCGAGCTTAACCAGATTGATTTCCTGCACGATCGCTACCCCGATGTGACGATCGGCTTTTCGACGCATGAATATCACGACTGGCACAGTTCCATGCTGATGTCTTACGCGAAAGGCGCCCGGACCTGGGAGCGCCATATCGACATCGACGCTGATGGCGTTCCCGTATCTCAGTACTGTTCTCTCCCCCATCAGATCGATGAATGGTTCCAAAGCTTACGCAAGGCAAAGGAGATGTGCGGTGCGCCCGGGACGAGTAAGCGGATTCCCGCGCAACGTGAAGTGGAATACCTTGATGCGCTCGTCCGTGGAGTGTATGCCAAGCAGGACCTGCCCATCGGTCATAAGCTCAGCGATAGCGATCTTCAATTGGCAATTCCACTGTTGCGCGGACAACTATCCTGCCGCGAATTGATTTCGGGCGACGTGCTCGTCCGGCCGGTTAAACGTGGCGAAGCGATCATGATAGACCACATCGATAATCCCTATTCACGCAATGAGTCACTACGGCACCGCATCGAATCCCGTGGCATGGCTATCGAGAGTCCCAAGCCCGCACTGCACGCGGTTGACTAGGCGTGGCCGTCGAGCTCGCTGTACAAACGACGAAATATGCTGAAGTTTTTTGCGATTGGCTAGCGGAGCTCGGCTACACGCACTGCTACTTTGTGGCGGGCGGCGCAATGATTCACCTGCTCGATGGAGCGAGAAAACGATTCACGTGTATCCCCGTCGTTCATGAAGTAGCGGCTGCGATCGCAGCTGAGTATCACTGTGAGATTTCGGCGCGCGGTCGAGCTTTCGTCCTTACAACGTCTGGACCGGGGGTCACCAATACCATCACGGGTCTTGCGAATGCATGGCTCGAAAGCCGCGAGCTTCTCGTGGTTAGCGGCCAGGTGAAAAGCTCGGACCTTGCTGACGGCGGCATTCGTCAGCGCGGCATACAAGAAGTGGATAGTCGGTCGCTCGCAGCTCCGGTTTCAATCGTTTCCCGCCGGATCGAACGTCCTTGGAGCAGGCGGGAAGTGTTCGAAACGGTTCTTTCCGGCCGCCGCGGACGTCCTGGACCCGTATTCCTCGAATTTTGTTTGGATGCGCAGGGCGCGCCGGTTTCTCCGCGTGGACTCGAACATGAGGATGTCCAGACATGGGCGGGTCCTTCGGTAGAGGACGTTGTTGCTGGTGAGCGCGCTGTCGAAGCGATAGCCTCCGAGCTGCGGCGATCCGACCGCCCGGTGTTACTTATTGGTGGCGGGGTGGACCGTGAGACCGCCACGGAGGCGAGAGATGCTCTCGGCTTAACCGGGATACCGCTTGCAACCACATGGAACGGCATAGACCGCGTTGCATATGACGCGCCCAATTATGTCGGTCGACCGAACACCTGGGGCCAGCGAGCCGCGAACATCATCCTGCACCAGTCCGACTGCATTGTTGCCCTCGGAACGCGTCTTGGTATTCAGCAAACGGGCTTTAATTGGAAAGAGTGGGCGCCCGCGGCAACGGTCGTGCAAGTCGATCTCGACCGGTCCGAGCTTGAAAAAGGTCATCCCGCCATCGACCTTGCGATAAAGGGCGACGCTAATGCCGTCTTGCGCGGGCTGGCTGCGTCCAACTATCCCAGCTATGCGGCTTGGCAAGCCTATTGTCGTGAGATTCGCGACCTTCTTCCGGTGGACGAGGCCTGTAATACGACGAATCCCGGCTACATTTCACCATACACTTTTTACCGCCAGCTTTCTGCGATCGCTGGCCCTAACGACACTCTCATTCCCTCAAGCAGCGGTGGCGCCAACTTCGTGGCCATGCAATGCTTGGAGCAACAGCGCGGCCAAATCATCATCACGGACAAGGGGCTCGCAAGCATGGGCATCGCGCTAGCGGGCGCCCTTGGGGCGGCGGCAGCCTGTCCCGAGCGTCGGACGATGCTCATCGACGGAGACGGGGGCTTTCTGCAAAACCTCCAAGAGTTGGCGACCGTCCGGACAAATGATCTCAACCTGAAGATATTCATTTTCTCTAACGAGGGCTACGCATCGATTCGGTCGACGCAGCGAAATTACTTCGGCGGCGCTTATCTCGGGTGTGATACGAAAACGGGTTTAGGTTTTCCCAATTGGGAGCTCCTCTTCGATGCTTTCGGCATACCCTACAACAAATTGGACGAACGCGGTTTGGTCGTGCCCGAGATTTCCGAAATGCTCGACGCTCCCGGACCCCATGCTTACCTGGTTCCGATAGATCCCGAACAAACATATTTTCCTAAGATCACGAGCCGCATGACGTCAACGGGTTCGATGGAATCGAACCCGTTGCACTTGATGACCCCTAGACTTCCAGCGGCGCTCGAGGAACGTCTATTCCGCTTTGTTCCTCCCGAGGCCCAATCTTGAGGAAATTGATCTCGGTTGTGACTCCCCTCTATAACGAGAGCGACAACATCGAGGAGCTTTTCGCGCGTCTCTCGGCGGTTTTCGACGCGCTGAACATGCGATACGAATTCGAGGTAATCGCGGTTGAGAACGGTTCGGCTGACGATACCTATGCAAAGCTTAAGAGCGTCCGGGAGCGTGACTCTCGATGGCGTATCGTGCAGCTATCGCGTAACTGGCTGATGGAAGGAGGGATGACCGCCGGCTTAGCTTACGCAAGCGGCGATGCGGCGATCATCATGGCCTCCGACTTACAAGATCCGCCAGAACTCATTCCGATGTTCCTTGAGAAATGGGAGCAGGGGTACGAGAACATTTATCAAGTCGTGAGCAGGCGTCCGGATGAAAGCCGGTTTCGCCGCTTCACAACGCGTTGTTTCTATAAAATCATCAACGCGCTTAGTGAGACGCCCGTCCCTCAAAACGCGAGCGACTTTCGGCTTGTTGATCGCAAAGCCTACGAAGCATTCAACGCCCTCGCTGAGCGAAATCGCATGGTGCGAGCGATGTGGGGTTTCATCGGTTTTCGCTCCTGTGCCATCCAACACGATCGTGCCCCCCGTCACGGTGGCCGTTCTAAGTTCAATTATTTAACGGTTGCGGGATTTGCGTTGCGCGGAATATTATCGTATTCGTATCTTCCGCTCAAACTGATCCCATTCTTCGGGTTAGCGTGCAGCGTACTGTCGTTCGCCATCCTCCTCGGGATAATCGTACGCGCCGCGTTCTTTGGCGTTCCGTTTAGCGGTTTTGGAACGATCACCGGCTTGATGCTGATGCTGTTCGGCTTTCTCTTCCTTTTCTTAGGCTTGGTCAGCGAATACGTTGGCATGATCTACACCGAGACGCGGGGCCGTCCTACCTATATCATCAGAAAATGCCATGGCTTGGCGCAGCTCGTCAATCGATCGCGGCCAGGACAGCGGTCCACCGTCGCATTGCGTAGCAACGGCGAACCCCAGGTTCGGGTACAACAAGATATCACCACGAACGCGACAAGGCTTACGGAGGAGAGTTCTTCGTAATCCAGATCAAGGCATAGGTCCCGATACGTCCCTAGAGCGGTGAACGGTGCGTTTCTTGATAGGAGCGTAGAGTTCGCGCTAAACCCTCGTGCAGTCCGATCTCGGGACGGTAACCGGTCGCCGCCGTAACTTTCGCGAGAGACGGACAGCGGCGTTGCGGATTGTCGGTCAAGTAGTCGACATCGTTGCTGCGCCTGTACTCGACGCGCACCCGGTCGGAACCGGCAACTTGGGCCATCGTCTCGGCCGCTGCCGCAATCGACATTTCTTGGTCGTTCCCGACGTTGTACGCCTCACCCGGCGCGCCCGCAACCAACACCGACAGCATCCCACGCATAAAGTCACCAAGATAGCAGAAAGCGCGCGTCGCCGACCCGTCGCTGAAGAGAACAATGGGACGCTCTTCAAGCGCAGCTGAAACGAGGTCGGGGATAATCCGTGCATCGTCGAGCCGCTGGCCGGGACCGTAGACGTTGAACGGTCGCACGATCTTGACGGGCGTCTCGTCGCGGCGATGGTAGATGAGGCACAGCGTCTCGCCCAAGCGTTTGGACTCATCATAGCAGGCACGGGGACCGGTGCAGGAGACGCGACCGAGGTACTCCTCGGTCGTCGGGACAGCGGCAGCCTCTGGATCGCCATAGATCTCGCTCGAACTGAGTTGCAGAAAGCCAGCCACGTTCTGACGCCCGGCAAGCTCAAGCATCACCCTTGTGCCGACGACGTTCGCGTCGATCGTCTCAAGGGGAAACCGGCGGTAGAATGTCGGTGAGGCGATGCTGGCACCGTGCAAGATCCAACGCACGGGCACGGGCGGCTCGTAGGGCACTGTGACATCGTGCGAGACGAAGGTAACGTTGGGATTCGCGCGGAGATGCTCGACGCGTTCCGGCAACGCCGTCCGGAAGTTGTCCAGCGCGATTACGTGACAGGGATGCTGGAAATGCTCGTTGAGCGCGACGATTGCATCGAGCACGAAACTGCACAGGAAGCCCGCGGCTCCCGTAACGAGAAGCGTCGTTCCCGCCATCGGCTCCAACATCGGCGCACAGCTGCTCGCTAGGGCACGTGCATCCTCGCGAATGACCTCGCTGACTCTAGCCAACGGCTGCGACCGCGTGCTGTGCTTTCGCCGTGCCGATCGTTCGGTATCGCACGGCGGAAGGCCATTCTACTTTTCTCAACGCGTTGCGACCGTCGATGACGACAGCAGTATGCATCGACGTCGTGAGATCGCCCCACCGCCAATCTTTGAACTGAGGCCACGCCGTCATGAGGACGACCGCGTCGCTTCCTGCGAAGACGGCAGGCGCGTCGTTCGCAATGCGAATCCGAGGATCGACCGAGTTGTGCGCGTAGCCCAGCGCTATCGGGTCGTAGGCACTGACCTCCGCGCCGGCGGCCAGAAGCAGCGCGGCGAGCCGCAACGATGCGGACTCGCGCAGGTCATCGGTGCCGGCTTTGAAGGCTAGACCAAGGATCGCAATCGACCTACCCCGCAGGTCGCCGAGCTCGGCATGGACGATGTCAACGACCTGCTGTGGTCGGGCCGCGTTGATGGTAAGAACGGCGTCGAGGAGCGGCATCGAGAGGCCATGCTCACCACCGAAGTGCCGCAACGCGCTTACATCCTTTGGAAGACAGGATCCGCCGAACCCTGCCCCCGCCCGCAAATACGTTAGAATCGCGGGCGTGACACGACGCCCATTGACGACGGGTGAGAGCCGTCGGTCGAGGTGCAACGCGTCCATTACCGTCTCTACGTCGGTTCCCGGGACCGCCTCGCAGACCGTCGCCACCTCGTTGCTGAACGAGATTAGTGTGGCTAGCAGAGCGTTTGAAGTGTACTTGATCAGCTCCGCGTCGCTGAGCCCTGTGTGCACTTTCGGGCAGGCGTATGGCTCGTAGAGCGCCTGGACCGCCGCTCCCGACCGCGCGTCGTACTCGCCAATGACAATCCGGTCAGGCACCTGGAAGTCGTTGACGGCCGTCCCCTCGCGCAGAAACTCAGGGTTCATCGTAAGCCCAAAACCTTGGCCCACGACTTTGCCCGAAGCATGCTCGAGCAGGGGCAGCGCAAAGCGTGTCGTCGTCGTCGGGACGACCGTACTCTTGATAACGACGACACGGTAGCTGTCGTCCGCGGCGAGCGCCATACCAATCTCGTTGAGCGCCGTGCCAAGATGAGTGAGATCGATACCGCCTTCGGTCGTCGGCGTGCCGACCGTAACGATGACCAGCTCCGCGTCCGCGACGGCCGCCGCGGTATCGGCGGTGGCTGAGAACGTGCCTGAAGCGAGTGTCTCCCGCAGCAGCGTATCAAGACCAGGTTCGAAGAAGGGCGTCTCCCCCCGCTGCAACATAGCGACGCGCGACGACTGCTGGTCGACGCAAGTGACGAGGTGGCCCTTCGTCGCCAGGCACACGCCCGTCACGAGACCAACGTAGCCGGTTCCGATGATCGCAACGTTCAAACGCACGCTCCGCTGCCGAGTTAAGAGGTTAGCTACTACTTAGCATGGTAGCGAACACCTGTCATCGGAGGACGCTCATCTGAACGAGCGAATGGAGACGGTGGTATGAGTTCGGACGCCGATCAGCTCCGCGCACGCATCGCCGAACTGGTCGCGGACTACGCGAAAACTGCGTTTCCTACGAAGCCCTTCGTCCCCGGCGAGACACCCGTGCTTTATTCGGGTCGCGTCTTCGACGAAGCCGAGCTCGTTTCCCTGATGCACTCGACGCTCGACTTTTGGTTGACCGCCGGACGATTTGCGGACGAGTTCTCGAAGCGCTTCGCCGCCTATTTTGGGCGACGGTACTGCATCCTGACGAATTCGGGGTCGTCCGCCAATCTGCTAGCGTTTGCAGCTTTAACCTCGCCGAAGCTGGGCGAACGGCGGGTCCGCCCTGGCGATGAGGTGATCACCGTAGCAGCCTCATTTCCGACAACCGTCAACCCCATCATCCAGCACGGCGCGGTCCCGGTTTTTGTCGACGTCGACATCCCGACGTACAACGTGAACCTTGAAGCATTGCGCAGCGCGATCACGCCGCGGACGAAGGCCATCATGATCGCGCATACGCTCGGGAACCCATTCGACGTGGGCCATATTGCACGTCTTTGCAAGGAACAAGGACTGTGGCTTGTCGAGGACTGCTGCGATGCCGTAGGGGCCACGTACGATGGAAAGCTCGTCGGAACGTTCGGGGATGTTGCGACCGTCAGTCACTATCCCGCCCACCACGTGACGATGGGCGAGGGCGGATCAGTACTGACAAGCCACTCCCTACTCAAGGTAATCATCGAGTCGTTCCGAGATTGGGGGCGCGACTGCTGGTGCGATCCCGGCAAGGAAAACACCTGCGGAAAACGCTTCGAATGGCAGTTGGGCAACTTGCCGTGCGGCTACGATCACAAGTACACCTACAGCCATATTGGATACAATCTGAAGCTTACCGACATGCAGGCTGCGATTGGCGTCGCGCAACTCGGCAAGCTTGAAAGTTTCATTGCTGCGCGTCGCGCGAATTGGCAATTCTTGCGTGATGGTCTTGCTGAGTTATCCGACGTGCTGATCCTCCCGGAGAAGACGCCGAACAGTGAGCCCAGTTGGTTCGGCTTCATGCTGACGGTCCGCGAGGACGCATCGTTCGAGCGGGACGAGCTTGTGCAGCATCTTGAGAGCAAGAAAATCGCGACCAGAATGTTGTTCTGCGGCAACATCGTCCGTCAGCCGGCTTACGACAACATTCCGATGCGGGTCGTCGGTGAGTTGACGAACACGGACACGATCCTAAAGCGCACCTTCTTGATTGGGGTGTATCCCGGCTTGAGCAGTGAGATGCTGACGTACGTGATCGGCGAAATTCACCGGTTCGTGCAGGCTCGATCTCCGGTAGGCGCTCGCTAACAGTCACCTCGCTGGGGGCACGCTTCGAATCGTGGGCTAGCTACGACGTTCTGACTTACCGCTCGACCTCACGCTGGTAAGCCGGGCTTCGTAATCTGCATGCTAAGGCATGTCGACGTCTGCAGCAGCGTGTCGGCCGCGACCTGAAGGGCATACAGCGGCACCCCGGCGAGTTGAAACGGCAACTCGCTTCGGCGGTGTCCACTGATGTCTGCGAGCAGATTGCCCATCAGGGGCATGGAGGCGGGGCTAAGCCGCACCTCAGTTCCAAACCCCGCCGCCATGCGCAAGCTCTTATGCGTGAAGTGCAGCAGATGGCGCGGCACGTAGTAACCAGGATTGTATCGGCCGGCGAGCTTGGCGAGGGCCGAGTCGAAGTTCGGCACTTCGATATCGAGCAATCCGGCAGGTGCCAATCGGCGAACAAGCGACGCGACGAAAGAGCGCGGATCATGCGTGTGCTCGAGGACATGGCGGCAAAATATAAGATCGAAATGACTACTCGACGCTTCCAGACTGCGATAACTCATGTATTCCATCCCGCGTCCGAAGTATGACCGCTTCGAGTCGGGCGGCAAATCGGTGAAATCGACGGCGACCACACGGGCATCCGGCAATGCCCGGACGAGCGCATACGCAAATCGCCCATTGCCTGCCCCATAATCCAGGCAGGCTTGAACTCGGCGGTCGGTGACGATACCGCGTACCGAGCGAAGCGCGAGTTCGTCTTTGAGCCGGTCGATCACAGTATGTTGAACGATGTCGAAATCAGCGCTGTCCTTGGCCGCGTAAAGCAGTGAGGTTGTCTCGGGCGTCGGCTGCGGGGCAGTCAGTCCAACTGTGCACGTTTCGCACCGCCAGATCTCGAAATCCCCGTACTCAGCTACCCGTTGCGGAACAACGATGATCCGGGAAAAGCGCGATCCGCCTCGTTCAAACGGCGTCTCACAGATCGGGCAAGCCGCCGGGTCACGAAAGTCAACCGGTGAAGCGGCGAGAGCGATGAGTGTCCTCCAACGGCGCTTTGAGCTAGTACCGCGTTTCGCGACAATGCCGGCAATTCTTCCGTCACATGCTGCCGCTCTAGTGGCTGTCAGCCGGCCAGGGCGACCTTAACACCTGCCGGAGAACCACTCGCGACTTGAGCCGGCCGGAACGATGCGGCAATGAGAGACGACGAAAGCTCCTAATTCGTTCATCCGAATGCGAGATTTCAGGTTGAGTACGCTTTGTTGGTTGACGTTACCCAAAATCGGATGCGTCGATAGGAGCGCGGCAAGGGGATTGACCTCGAAGATCGCGCTGTCTAGCAGGAGCGTCGCACGGCGCTGCAAGATCGCGCGCTCGATGTCCGAAAGCTTCGCATCGCTGTTCAGCCATCCGGTCGCGTCGGTGAGATCGAAGCCGTTATGGACGTCGTAAAGAAAGATTAGGTACTTGTCCAGCGGTGAGATGATGTAATCGTGACTCGCGGCGGCCGGAAAGGAGCGAAGACGCGCGAGAGCGTCGGCGTTCAAGTTAGCGTCGATGATGCGGCCGTTGATAGTTGTCCGCGAGCTTATGAAGTACGGCTCTCCAAACGAGTTGTAAAGCCGCAGCTGCCATTCAGGATGGAGACCGGTCAGATTCTGCTGGCCCTTAGCAACGAGTGCCAGCACCCCAACGAAGAGCGCAGTAGACATGAAGGCGGATGCGCCCCTTGGTAGAGCGCGGGGCAGTAGTTCGAAGATCGCGATTCCCAGCGAGACGAACAAAGGAACCGTATACTCCACGTACTTATAAAAGTGGAATTCATCCGGAGTAATCACGTAAAAGTTGTAAACGACCACGCTGAGCAACGCAAAATAGGCCGCCGTGGGAGGCAAACGCCGAAACCACGTCAAGCCTATTGCGATGAGCGCCAGTGCGAGATCAACGAGAAACATCTGCGTCCTGCCCGGATTCGTAAAGGCCGCCGCACCGACCGAAAAAACTTGCAGCACGATGTACGTGACGTTAGAGCGGTCGGTGATCGCGACACCGGCGATTGCGCAAGCGACGAGCACGGCCGCGGCGAGCATCAAGAATGGACGCAAGCCGGCCGCGCGACGCAACGTAGCTTGCTCATGGATAGCAAGCGCAAGCGCGAAGCAGCCGACTGAAATCAACGTGAACGTGGGGTCAATGAGGTCCGCGATCACCGCCATCCCGAGACCAGCGGGGACCAATATCCCGCGCCGGCGTGCTGCTCCTTGAAGCCGTGTTGCGACGGCAAGCGACAGCGGCGGAAGAATCATCACAAGTTCGCGAGTCCAGTGGTAGCCCGGCGCGAGCAAGATCGAGAAGGCACCGACCGACGTGAATAGCGCGATCTGGCCCGCGAGGCCGACCGCCGCGACTAGCGGAACAGCGCGGAAGACGTACAGAAAAGCCGCTACGTATAACATGCCGACGGCCCAGTAGAGCCACCACGCGACCCGCACGAACCCCGTTGGCCCCGCAAGTCCCAACGCGACCGCGATTCGGCGCGCGCTGAGGCTAAGCAGCCAGCCGTATTGCGCGTGTACCGGTTTGCCGTCGGAGAACGAAGCGTCGTAAAGAAAGCTCCAATGATGGATAACGGCCTCACCCTTGGTCGACCAGTACGCCTCGGTCATGCCACGATCGGTGAACGGGACGTTGCAGGTCGGGGAAAAAGAATCGATACGGCTCATGAATCTTCGAACGACCACCGGGCGCAATGCATACCAGAACGAGAGCGTATTGATGTGCGCGCGATCGTCGTTTCCAAGTTGGTTGAGCGCATAAAGCGAGCCGTTTTGCGACGAGTAGAACAGTGCACGAGAGTCGGCGAACAGTCCGATGTCGGGAGACGGCCACGCTTTCGTGATAACCGGCATCGCCAACATTTCGGGGCCGTTGAGGCCGTAAGGCTTGGAAGCGACGCTGAACAGGCGGCTCCGATTTTGCGGGTCATAACAAAGCGCGCGCGCCGACTCCGCATCGGAACGACCCACCTCGAGGCTTTCGGCGGGGAACCGACCGACGAACACCCATAACCATGAGTAGACGTACGTGAACAAGGCCAGTGATAAGCCGACGCCGACGATCACGTAAAATCGGGTCAGCTTCATCCCGCTGGGCGTGATTTGACTGCCCTGGGACCGCTCCTTGCCTGTACTCATTATCACAGCATCTGCGCGCTCGACTTCGTTGCCTTACCGCGCGACGCGTGAAGTCGAAGAGCGTGCTGGCACGCCAGAGGTAACTTGACGGGATCGTTGATTATGATGTCGGCGTGAGCGCTTTGCAATTCGAAAGCGTCGCCGCTTCCCCACGTGACCCCAATGGTCGCCACGCCGTTGGCGCGGCCGGCTGAGATGTCGTGATGGCGGTCGCCGATCATGACCGCGTCTACGGTCTCGTCTTTTGCACCGGTCGCGACGCGCAGATGCCGGAGAGCGCGTGCCAAGGTCTTCTGTTTAGGCTCCGAGCGAACCGACAGCGCAGGACCGTTAACGGAAACGAAATGCTGCAGCAGTCCTAGCCCAGCGAGCAATTCGATTGCCAATGGCTCGGGTTTCGACGTGCAAACTGCAAGCTGCACGCCAGCCGCTGAGAGCCCGTCGAGCGCGGCATGAATCCCCGGGACGATGGTCGTCAGCGCTATCTTTGTTTGCCCGTAAATTTTGCGGTAAGCGGCAACGAGATCGTCGGCGTTGACCCCTGGTGCGGGCCGTAGCGACGTAAGAATATCGTCGAAGATTGCGTGCAATGGCGGTCCGATGAAGCGTGCGACCTCGTTTTCGGTCAGGGGTGCGAGACCGGCGTCCGCAAGGGCGGCGTTGACACCGTGCGCGACCGCAGAACGGGAATCAACTAAGCATCCGTCCAGATCGAAAAGCGCGAACCGTTGACTCACGACGCCAGTTGCGCCCGATGCCACTCCGCAGTCCGCCGAAGCGCTTCGCCCAGGTCTATAAGGCTTCGCACGCCGAGCTCGCGCGTTATGCGAGTGACGTCAGGAACGTAGCGCTCAACGGGGGCATGGGCCGTTCGGCTTTTCGCGATCGAGACAGTCGCGTCCGGAGCGACGACCGCAGCCGTCATTTTGGCAAGCTTCTCGATGTCGACCGGTGCATCGCTTCCCACGTTGTAGGCCCGACCGCTTTGACCGCGCGCCAACACGGCCCAAAGCCAAGACGTCAATTCGCTCGCGTATAGATATGAACGCACCGAACTGCCGTCCCCTGCGATGCGGATCGGACCTCCACTGAGCGCGTCGCGCATGAAATTCCCCGCCGCGTAGTGTCGATCAAGCGGAAGGTATGGGCCGAGGAACGCGAACAGGCGAGCGATTGTCGCTCGAACTCCGCTTGTAGCTCCAAGAACACACTCCAGTTCGCCGATTCGCTTACCTTCAGCATAGGCGGAGGCACAGCTGAGTGGATCGGGACCCCCGCCGAACGCTTCACTCACGTGCTCAAGGTCGGGAGGCTGACGCCCGTAGACCGCCCCGGAACTCGTGAACAGCAGCGGGATCGCGCCGCTGCGGCGCGCGATCGCCACAACGCGCCGCGTCCCCTCGACAATCGTGTGAAGCATTGCCTCGGGCGCCTGAGCGTTGAGGACGGCGTCGGCGGGCGTTGCTGCGTGCACGACGGCATCATAGAGAGCTTCAGGCTCGGGAGGTGAAATGACGTCACCCCGCACGAGTCGGATCAAGCCATCGCGTGCGACATGCGGCGCTGCAACGACGAATCGGTTCGGATCCCGGGTGAGGACGTCGACACGGATTCGTGCCGCTGCTTTTGCGTTTGCATGCACGATTGATGATAGGAACCAGGTCCCGACGAACCCCGTCCCGCCCGTCATGTAGAGCCGCATATTCCGGAAACTCAGGACGTCGCTGTGAGACGCCTCAAGCACCTCGCCGAGATCACGTTGCAACGATTTCACGACGAAGAGTGGGCTTCAATTCGGGCCGTTGCCATCATCCATGGTGCCTTGCCCGACGCCCACAGCTCCTCCAACAGGCGCTTTTCGCGCAGCGTATCCATTGGCTGCCAAAATCCGTCGTGCTTATAACACGATAGCTCACCGTCTTGCGCAAGCCGCGTCAGTGGCTCGTGCTCGAGGGGCGTCGCGTCACCGGGGATGTATTCGAAGAAACTGGGCTCGAAAACGAAGAACCCCCCATTAATCCAGCCTTCGCTGGCCTGGGGTTTCTCTTCAAACCTCGTTATGCGCGTCCCGTCGATCTTTAAGGCGCCGAAGCGCGCGGGTGGTCGAACGGCTGTTAATGTCGCGACGCGTCCCTCGCGTCGATGAAACGCGAGAAGCTCGGTGAGATTGATTGAAGCCAGACCGTCACCGTACGTGCACATGAACGTCTCGTTTCCGAGTTGTCCCCGCAGACGCTTGATACGACCCCCAGTCATCGTGTCGAGGCCCGTGTCAACGAGGTGCACCTTCCACCGTTCAAAGGCGCGCTGTCGGACTTGCACGGCGCCTGACGCGAGATCCACGGTTAGGTCGTTGCTGTGCGCGTAAAACGAGTGAAAGTACTCTTTGACCATCTCTTGTTTGTAGCCCAGTGCGACGACGAATTCATTGAAGTTGGCTGCGGCATAGATGTTCATCAAGTGCCAAAGCATTGGTTTTCCACCAATCTCGACCATCGGTTTGGGCCGCGCGATCGTCTCCTCGGAGAGACGCGTCCCGAGGCCGCCCGCGAGTAATACGACTTTCACAGCAGCCACTTCGTCGCCGCGCTTCGCTCGTTCCCCCGCAGTGCGCTCATGAAGCGGCCGCAATGAATCGAAGCGGACCCACGCTCGGCGGGCTGGACGCTACTCCCAGGCTTCCCAGATGTAACCGCCGTGCGAGTGTGGCTAGCTCCGGCACCCCGCGGACGCGCGTAAAGCGCGGATTCCCGAGGAACGACGGTTTGGCGTCGTCGCGCAAGTGGCTGAAGGGCTTTTGCGGGTGAGGAGCACGGGCCGTACGTCCGGAACAAGCGGGCGTGGATATGGTGAGCCCGCCTCGCAACTATGCCGCTCGGGTCGAAGCTCGCCGAGCATTGCTTGCAAAGGGCATTGAGCGAGTCGTGGACATCTGTCGCCGACTCGCCGACGTACGCGCGGTTTATATTTTTGGTTCGTACGCTCGCAACCAAATCGGTCCGCGCAGCGACCTCGATATTTTGGTCGTTCGAGAAACCGACCTCCGGCGCTTAGATCGAGACCTCGATCTGCGCATCGCGTTCGACGTGCCCATCGGGATCGACATCCTTGTCGTGACGCCGTCCGAATTTGTGGGACGCCTTCCCCTTACGGGCTTCGGACAGACGATACTGCAAGAAGCTCGGCAAGTCTATGCAGCCTGACCGCAAGGCGGTGGCACGCAGTTGGCGTGAGAGCGCGAACCAAGACCTGCGTATCGCGAAAATGCTGACTCAGAATGAGCCGAACGTGGCGTGCTTCCACGCTCAGCAAGCCGGTGAAAAAGCCCTCAAGGCGGCACTAGTCGCCGTGATCGACGACATCGCTCGAACTCACGTCCTGACGCTCCTGCTGGACGAACTTCGCGCCGCCGGACATTCCGCAACAGAAGATATCCTCTCGGCCGCACGCGTGCTTGACCGCTATTACGTTCCTACGCGCTATCCGGACGCGGTCGGCGACGTAGACCCCGCACGTTTCTTCGCCCCAGCCGACGCACACGATGCTATCGTTCTCACCGAGAGGATTTTTGCTTTCGTCGATGCTTTATTGCGCGACCCCAAAAAGTGACGAGCCCGCAATAGGTACGTAGATCCGCAGCCTAGCGGGAAGCATTCAGTTGACCGGCGCGATGCAGTCGGTCAGTGCCGAGCCGCTTCCGTCGCTGCCTGCGCCGCCGCTAACCGTGCGATCGGTACGCGGTACGGCGAGCATGACACATAATCGAGCCCGATCTCATTGCAGAACGCAACGCTGGACGGTTCACCACCGTGTTCGCCGCAGATGCCGATCTTCAGGGCGGCTTGCATCGCGCGGCCCCGCTCGACGGCGATCTTCATGAGACCACCGACCCCCACGCGGTCGAGGACCTGGAACGGATCGTCGGCGAGTACCTTCTTCTCCAGATAACGCGGGATGAACGACGCTTCGGCGTCGTCGCGTGAGTATCCGAATGTCGTTTGCGTGAGATCGTTCGTGCCGAATGAAAAGAATTGCGCGAATTCGGCCAGTTCATTGGCAACGATGCAGGCGCGCGGGAGTTCGATCATCGTCCCGATGTGGTATGGCACCTTGATACCGTGCTCCGCGACCACGGCGTCCGCCACGTTCTTCGCGGCATCGTAGGTCAGTTGCATCTCGCCGCGCGAACCCACGCCGGGAATCATGACATCAGGCCGCGCGTCGACGCCACGTTTGCGCAGGGCGCACGCTGCTTCAAAGATCGCACGAACCTGCATCGCATAGATCTCTGGATACACGATCCCGAGTCGGCAGAACCGCAGGCCAAGCATCGGATTCTGCTCGTGCAGCGCCTTCACGCGCGCCAGCACGTTCGCGCGGACTTGGTACGTCGGGTCATCCTCGCCAGTTCGCAGGCGCAATTCCGTCGTCTCGACCAGCAAGTCTTCGAGCGACGGCAAAAACTCGTGCAGCGGTGGGTCCAGCAACCGAATCGTGACAGTGTAACCCGCCATCGCCTCGAGAATCCCGGCGAAATCGTCACGCTGAAACGGCAACAGCCGGCCGAGCGCCGCTTCGCGGGACTCGCGCGAGTCGGCCATGATCATCTCTTGCACAACCGGCAGACGCTCCGACTGCATGAACATGTGCTCCGTCCGACACAGACCGATCCCGGTTGCCCCGAGATCGCGCGCTTTGCGCGCGTCCTCTGGCGTGTCGGCGTTCGCCCACACACCGAGCCGCTTATGCTCATCCGCCCACGAGAGAAACGTCGCCAACCACGGCGGCAGCTTTGAGGGCGGATCGATGAGCTTGAGCAGTCCGCGCACGACCTTGCCCGTCGTGCCGTCGATCGTGATCTCGTCGCCTTCGCGGAGCGGCTCGCCGGCAAGTGTCGCCGTCTTCGTACGGTCGTCGACGCTGAGCGCTTCGCAACCGCTCACGCACGGCAAGCCCATCCCGCGCGCAACGACGGCTGCGTGCGATGTCGCGCCGCCTCGCGCGGTTAAGACGCCACGCGATGCAATCATGCCGTGCACGTCATCGGGCGCGGTTTCGTTGCGCACGAGAACGACGGTCTTCCCGCGCTGCGACCACTCGACCGCCGTTTCCGCATCGAAGACGACGGCGCCGGCAGCGGCTCCAGGAGATGCATTCAAACCGGCGCACGCGACATCGTAGGTCTGCGTAGGATCGATGCGCGCATGAAAAAGCTGGTCTAACGACGTCGCATCGACCCGCCGCAGCGCCTCACCGCGGTTGATCAGACCCTCCCCGACCATGTCGAGCGCCACCCGAACGGCCGCTTCGGCGCTGCGTTTTGCGCTTCGCGTCTGCAACATCCACAGTTTGCCGCGCTCGACCGTGAACTCGAGATCCTGCATGTCGCGGTAATGCGTTTCCAGTGTGCGAGCGATCTCGACGAACTGCGCATACACCGCAGGCTGCGACCGTTCCAGATCCTCGATGTGCTCCGGAGTGCGGATGCCCGCGACGACATCCTCACCTTGCGCATTACGCAGATACTCGCCGAAGAGATGCTTGTCGCCGGTGTTCGGATCGCGCGTGAACGCAACGCCCGTTCCCGAGTCGTCCCCCATGTTGCCGAAAACCATCGTGACGATGCTGACGGCAGTGCCCCAGTCGTCGGAGATACGCATGTAGCGCCGGTAGTCGACGGCGCGTTTGGAGTTCCAGGAATCGAAGACGGCGCGCACGGCGAGATGGAGCTGCTCGGCCACGTCTTGCGGAAAATCGCGGCCCGTCGCCTCGCGCACGATCGCTTTGAATTGCCTGACCACGCGTTGCCATGCGACGCCGTCGAGCTCCGGATCCGACTTCGCGCCCGCGCGCGCACGTTCGCCCGAGATGACGTGCTCGAAGCGGTCCTTGTCGATGCCGAGCACGACGCTTGCGAACATCGCAATGAAGCGACGATATGCGTCCCACGCGAAACGCGGGTTCATCGTCAGCTTCGCGAGCCCGATGACGCTCGCGTCGGTCAGGCCGAGATTGAGGATCGTGTCCATCATCCCGGGCATCGACACGCGCGCACCGCTGCGGACGGAGACCAGCAGCGGGTTCTCCGTGCCGCCGAACGTTTTGCCGGTCTCGTTTTCGAGCGCGCGGACATGGGCGATGATGTCGGCGTCGAGGCCGCCCGGGAAGCGGCGGCCCAGTTCGTAGAACTCCAGGCACGTCTGCGCCGTGATCGTGAAGCCGGGAGGCACGGGGAGCCCCGCCTGCGTCATCTCGGCGAGTCCAGCCCCCTTGCCGCCAAGGATGTTCTGCATCGACCCCTCGCCCTGGGCGAAGGTGTAGATGCGGCGGATGGGAGCGGCCTCGGAAAGCTTGGGGGCGAGCAGCACGTGGAGTGGTCCCTTTCTTGAGGCCAACGAAAACAGGGGGTGCCAAAGTCATACCCGTTGAGGGAAAGAATCTTTCCAGCTAGAGGCGTCCTCCTTGGGTGTTTCGACCCCTTTTCGAGGAGGCTTCCGCTCCGTCACCGCGGGGAATCCGCCCGCTACGGCGCGGCCTCCGCGGGAAACCGCTTCAATAGATTGAGGTGAACTCGCGCTGTTCGGCGTGGAACTCCTCGAGTAACGTCATCCAGCGGATATTGTAGTAACGCGGGTCACCGTATTGATCCAGACGATCCAGCGGTAGCCGGTCGAGCATGTGCTGGATCGATTCCAGTACGGTGCGCGAGGGCGTGAAGCCGAGCAGCAGGGAAAGTTTCGCGTTGCTCATGCGGTAGTTACGAACGAACTCAGGCAACGGCGCCTCGCTTAGATCGACGCGGATTGGCGGATCGAGCAGCCCAAGAGAACCCGCGACGAGCATCGCGAGCTGACGTATCTGATAATTTTCTTCGAGGACGTTGAAGATTTGCGCCCGGATGCGCTCGAGCGGCGCCGTCAGCGCCATCACATGAACGGCCGCGACATCTTCGACGTCGACGAGCGGCCGCCACATCCAGCCGCCGCCGTGCAAAAAGAGCCGACGCTGCACGATCGCGTCTTTGACGAACGTGTTGACCACTAGATCGAAGCGCATTCGCGGGCTGTAGCCGTAAACCGTGCCTTGCCGGAAAACGACCGGCGCAAAGTCATCGCTCGCCGCACGCAGGACGACGTCTTCGGCGTACTTTTTGGAAAGCGAGTAGGCACCGCGAGGCACGAGCTCCGTCGTCTCGTCGCACATCGTGGGAGAACGCGCGACCTCGTGCGACGACGTTTCGCTATCGTAGAGCGACGCCGACGACGCAAACGTGAAGCGCTGCACTCCCCGCGCGACGCAGGCGGCGACGAGCCGCTCCGTCCCGAGCGCATTCATCTGCCAATTGGCTTCGGTGTTGTATTCCGCCGTCGGGTCATTGGACAGTCCGGCGAGGTGACAGACGGCTTCGATGCCGGTAAGCCAAGCGTCGTCGAAAGCACGCAGGTCTCCCCGGATTATTCTAACTTGGAGTCCGGTCAGCGGCTTACGTCCCCAAAAAAGCCGGTCGAGCACGACGGGCTGATGTCCGGCTTCAAGTAACTGCCGGCAGAGCACGGCGCCAATGTAGCCGCCGCCCCCGGTGACCAGAACCCGCATTTGCGGCGGTTTTCAGGCGGTGCGCTACGTGTCCCCGCTTGGTCTCGTTGAGGCCGGCAGCAATGGGCAGGATTGTCTCGTTGGAGGCAACGCCGAACCAGCACTTCAAGCCTCGACGCCCTGCCATGGATAATTCCTGCGGTGGCACAGTTGTCAAACCTTCGGCTTGGGCATGAGCCTTGGAGTTAATCACTCAGATGAGCGTAAAGGGCATGCCGCCGTGTCAGTTTGCTAATCCGTTTGAGCTTGCCAAACAGGCAATGCCGGGTCATAATTGTCAAAATGGCAGGTAACCCGTATCGCCCCGGGCCGGGCTTACCGCCGTCCGTGTTGGCCGGTCGTGAAGCTGATTTGCGAGAGGCACGCGTAGCCGCGGACGCCGTCGCTGCCGGCTTGGGGACTGCACCGCTGGTCTATTTCGGCCTCCGGGGCGTGGGGAAGACTGTTCTCATCCGCGCGATCGCCCGTGAACTGGAAGGCGATGGGTTCTTCCCGCTCGTCGTCGAGGCGGAGAAAGGGCGCGCTTTCGCCCGCATCCTTACGGAAGCGGTCGGGCAGCGAATCGATGACTTCGCCGCCCTCGGCACGCACGTTGCTCGCACGGCAAACCGCCTACTCGGTGTTCTTCCGACGCTCTCCTTTGATCTACCGAATGACGCGGGATCGATAAGTCTGGCGCGAGCGAAGATCGATGAGGAACCGAGCATAAAATCGCTTGTTGCCTCGCTGACCGAACTCAATGCGGAGCTTCATCGAGCCCACCGACCACTGCTCATTGCAATCGACGAGGCGCAAGAAGCTGATTTAGCTACGTTGCGTGCGGTCCTGCGCGTGGTTCACGCCAGCATGGGCACCGATCGCGCTATCCTCGGCATTTTCGCCGGAACTCCAACATTGCGCGCGCATTTGGGACGAGCCCACACGTATGCTGAACGTTTTTCCTTCTCCGAGCTCGCAATGCTCGATACCGAGGACACGCGCCGCGCGCTTGTAGAGCCCGCCAAGCAGCACGACACACGATTCACGAGTGAGGCGCTCGATCGCCTCGTCAACGTAACTTCCGGCTATCCGTACTTCGTGCAACTATACGGCGCATATAGTTGGCAAACACACCGGAACCATCTCATCGAAACGCATGACGTCGAGCGGGCAATTCCCCTCGTAGAGCACAAACTCGACGCCGGATTTTATCGCGTACGGCTAGACCGGCTCTCACCGCGTGAGGTCGCCTACGCGATGGCCTTGGGCTCGCTAGGACCCGGCGTTCATCCCGTATCGGAGGTTGCCGCGCGGCTCGGACGATCAGTCCGCGACGTGAGTTCGATTCGCAATCGCTTGATCGAAAAAGGCATGTTGTACAGCCCTTTGCCGGGCGCAATCGCTTTCAGCGTGCCGCTGTTCGAGAGGTTTATCGAGCGTCATCGCACCGAACTCGAGCGCGTGCTCGTAACTGAGCCCTTTGATCGCCGTAAGAGTGATTATCGAAGCGTTCCCTCAGCGGTCCGGACGGCGGCCGAGCCTGTCGTTCGGCCGGCACGAGCAGACTTTATGGACCGTGCAAAGCGTAAGTGAAACGCATCTACGACCCGATCCATCACTTCATTGAACTCGACGATGGTGAACAGGCGCTGCTCGATGCTCCGCCGTTACAGCGTTTGCGTCGTCTGCGGCAACTGGGACTTGCGTATCTCGCCTTCCCCGCGGCGGAACACTCGCGTTTCGGACATGCGCTGGGGGCGCTGGCGGTCGGTGAACGTGTCATCGAGGGGCTGCGTCGCCACAGTCCCGGTTACTTCACGAGCGAGGCGGACTTCGCGCGGCAGCGGCGGCTCCTGCGTGCGAGTTTGCTGCTTCATGACGTCGGGCATGGGCCGTTTAGCCACGCGTGCGAAGCCGTGCTTGGCGTGCCGCACGAAGCGCGTACGGACGCGATCCTCGCATTACCCCAAATCGCTGCCGCACTCGAGGCACTCGACATCGCGAGCGCCGACGTGCGCGCGCTCGTCACAGGGGATGACGACGAACGCTTTCCGGTGCTGCGCGAGATCGTCAGCGGCCCGAACCTCGATGCCGATCGCATGGATTATCTGTTGCGCGACGGCTACTTCACGGGCGTGGTCAGCGGACGGTACGATGCCGATCAGTTGATCGGGGCGCTGCGCGTCTTCGAACGACACGGTCGGCCCGTGCTGGGAGTCGACGGGCGTGGGACGGTCGCCCTCGAATCGTTCGTGCTCGCGCGGTACATGATGTTTTCGACGGTCTACTTCCACCATACGACACGCCAGTTCGAACGAATACTGCACGCGGCGCTGCGAGAACTGTGGCCGCAGCCGCGCGCGCTCGATCCGATCGAGGCATTCTTGGAATGGGACGACTTCCGCATCTTCGATGCGCTACGGTCGGCGACGAGCGTCGCGGGCCGCGCACTGCGCGAGCGGCAAACGCTGTATGCGCTCGTGGCCGAGTTCAACGCGCAGCGCGATCTCTCAACTTTCGAAACGTGCCGGCAACTTCTTCTGGACCGCTACGGTGAGGCCGTTTGGGCGGACGAGCAAGAGCAGTCGATGCACCGGCTGCCACTTGGAGCCGAGCCCGGAGCGACGGTTCTCGTGCGCACGCAGACTGGGCTCGTCGATGCACGCGAAGCTTCCGACCTCATCAGCCGTTTGAGCGGCAGTGCCCACTGGCGCAAACTGTACGTCTTGCGCGAGCGTGCCGACGTAATGGCTGCCCGAGAACTTTGCGCGGGCGTCGTTACGCAAGCGCGACGCGCGAATAGCAGCGACGAGCCTGTCGCCAAGGGAGCGCTTGCACACGGCCGAAGCATGCGGTAATGGCGATAGGCACGCAGGCGACGATCTTCGCGGATGCACGCATCTTCGTGCCCGACGTGTACGAAGACGACCGTGGATTCTTCAAGGAAACGTACTCGACGCGCAAGTATCGCGACCTCGGGCTCACCGATGAGTTCGTACAAGACAGCGTCTCGTTCTCGACCCGCAACGTCATCCGCGGATTGCACTACGACCGCGCGATGTCGAAGTTCGTGCAAGTGCTGCGCGGCAAGATTTGGGACGTCATCGTCGACATTCGGCCGACATCGGCGACGTATCGGCGCTGGCAGGGTTTCTATCTGAGCGAACACGATCACAAGCAGCTGTACGTTCCGCCCGGTTTCGCTCACGGCTTCATCGCGCTCGCCGACGACGTTATCTTTTCGTACAAGCACGGCGCCCTGTACGATCCGGCGACCGAGGGCTCGATCCGGTGGAACGATCCGGCGCTCGGTATCGCGTGGCCGCTGGTCGGCGAGCCGCGCGTGTCGGCGAAAGACCGAGCTGCGCCGCTCTTCGCCGATACGGGGCTGCCGCCGTCGCCCCACTGATCGTCACTGCAACAGTCGTCGTCCCCGTTCCGCAGGCCATCCCGCTCGGGCCGACGACGCTTGCGTTTTTCATCGCGGTAGCAGTCTTCGTCGCACTTGCAACCATGCGGAAGGCCGCGTTCGGCGTGGCCGTGCTGCTCGTCGTCGAACCGTTCGCCTTCGCTCACGTGCTTGGCCCGACGACGCTGACCGTACCCAAGGCGGCGCTTGCGGGACTGCTCGCTGGCCTCGTACTGCGCCGGACATCGCTCGCCGCATTGCGTGCGCCCGCCATTCGCGCCCTGCTCGGCGGAGCGGCGGCACTGGTCGTCGTGGATGCGCTCAGCATCATCCCGGCCGTATACTTGGATGCAGCCCTGCGTGAAACGCTCAAAGCGCTCGAATACTTTGCGGCTTTTGCAGCGGCGGCCGTCGCGTATGCGGATGATCCCGATGAAACGCTGGTATGGAATGCACTCGGGGCCGTCAGCGCGCTCGTCTGCGTCCTCGCACTGCTCCAAGAAGCCACGGTTGCTCCGTCTGGTTTCTGGTTGCACGGCCGCATCGTACCGCGCATCGCCGGTCCCCTTGAAGGACCGAATCAACTCGCGGGTTGGCTCGATTTGATGACGCCGTTGCTCGTCGCGCGAGCGCTCTTCGGCAAGCCGATCTGGCTCTTCGCGGCCATTTCGACCCTTGCGGTGACGACGGACCTCTTGACGCTCTCACGCTCCGGGGTTGTCGGAATCGTCGTCGGCGTAGCCGTCATCGCGTTTCTGGCGGTGCGCGCCGGCTTCGCACGCCGGCTGCTGTATGCCGTGCCGCTGGCCGTCGTCCCGCTCATCGCGGTCACTACCATACTCACGTTTGCGAACACCCGCGTCGGCAATCTCGCAAACACGGGCGCGAGCGATATCGCAGCGCGCTTCCAAATCGCGTCCGAGCAAAACGTCGAAAACGGCCTCGCGTCGCGACCGGTGCTGTGGAAGGCGGGGCTGCAGATGTTTGCCTCGGATCCGGGCCTCGGCGTCGGAGCCGGAAACTACGAACTATTGACGCCGCTCGTCGGGCTCGTCGGCGTGCGTACGCACGCGAACAGTTTGTACGTGCAGGCCCTCGCGGAAACCGGCCTGCTGGGGCTCGCGGCGATTCTCTGGACGCTCGTCGCCGCGGTCACAACGATGCTGCGAAACGCGCGCGGACCGCTGCTGAGCGGAATCGGCGCCGGGACGATCGGCCTCGCCGTCCATGAAGCATACGATCTGCTGACGTTCTACCCCAAGGTGGGCGAATTGTGGTGGTTACTGCTCGGCATCGGTGCCGGTGCGGTGGCTCTACGGACGCGACGATGACCTTCAAGCGCGCGGCGCTGGTTGCGATCGGCGTAGGGTTCATCACGGCTGAACTCGCGCGGCCTACGGTACCTCAGCACAAGAAAATTGCATCGCGCGCGCTGTTGACGGCTTCCCAGCACACGCGAGCGCCGCGCGCGGCAACGCTCGACCCCGAGTTGCTCAACGATCTGCCGCGCATCTGGCCGAACGCGGCGTCGACCCTTAAGGCGCATGGCGCGTCGCCGCTGCGCATCATCGGACGCATCCATGATCCGTACACGCACTCGCCTGGGGCGGCGGTTTTTCCGATCGTCAACGGCGCGCGCCTCGCCGATTTTTCCGCGTCTTATCAGGGTGACCGTTATACGCTGATAGTCTCGTTGCCCCGAGCATCGGCGCGACGGTACGATGTCGCGGTCGGTATGGTGTCAGCCGATCAGCGCGGTTACTTTCGCTCGAACAAAACGATCTACGCCGGATCCGGGGGAAGACCCGAACGCGGCTGGCTCATGAAGAACGACTTGCGGTAACGCGTCGTAATCGTTCAAGAATGCTCAGCGTGAATATGCGAACGTCGCTGAACTACATGCGCCACACGGTATACTTTGCACGGAAGCGCCAACTGGCACATCGAAAACTGCGACAAAACCGGCGTGGCTGGCGCGGACGATGTTTGCTCCTTGCAGCCCAAGATTTGTGGGATCAGTCCATATCGCCACGCCGATATGCGTCGAGACCGAAGCATTAAAACGAAAAGACATGGTGCCGGTTGCGGTAGTAACGCCCGTCAATGTGGGAAACATGGGGCTGCTGGGATCAGTCTCGACCAGTGGTCGATTGAATGCCGACATGGGATCTTGAGCGTACTCAAATATGCGTGCAGGCAGCGTATGACCTGAGATGAAGGTCATCCCGGCGACGTTATCGTGGTAGTCAATCGTTGCCGGTGTGAACCCAACGCCATTATAAACGGTGCTCGCGCCCCCGGCGATAAAGGGAAACGCAATCGCCCTAGGCGACGCTGAGAAGGTCGTCGCCACACTCGCCGCTTGGCGAAGGGTCATAGTTTGCATTCCTGAGCGCTTCGCCTCATTGTAAAGGGCACTGAGGACGACGTCGTCAGAAGGAGCGTATTTCGCTTCGTCCATCGATTCTTGTTGGCTCATCATGACGAGCGGCTGCGACGTTCCAGCAGCAGCGTACGCGTCGACTAGAGCCCGCACATATGCCGCGCCGGACGTCGGGTCGAAGTGGGCTCGCAGCAAGACGTCGTCGGGATCCGTTGAGAACGCCGCCTCAGCCGAATATCCCAGTGCATTCGTGTTCGCGAGATAGGCTCGGGTCAAGTCTCGTGCCGTCCATTCGAAGGCGACGAGCGTGCAGTTTCCCGATGGCGAGGGCCGCTTGTATGAAGCGATGTCGGCACAATACGTTCCCCAGGGAGTTCCCTCGTCGGACGTATTATCAGTACCGTGCGAGTTCCATGTGATGCCCCAGAATGCGTTGTTTCCCAGTGCAAGAGCGCCCGTGATGTTCCGCTCCCGCCCCGCTCCCTCGACTGAAACCGATGGACGGTACCATGGCAGTGCACCCTGTGCTAGCTGATAAAGGCTCGGGTTGTCTTCAAGTTGGACATCGTCGCCGTTGGAAGCGTGCAACTGGTTATAGTAGCTTGCATTCTGTGTGAGATATTGCGGATTTCCGATCATCCAGGTCATGGGAACACCGGCCCCTTC
>JAABUQ010002986.1_pt1 | contig 32106 bp, 36 predicted proteins | sample 5560001 | NCBI WGS metagenome assembly JAABUQ01 (sample SAMN10711888, study PRJNA513371) | rock metagenome | isolation source: Antarctica rocks | place: Antarctica: Victoria Land, Finger Mt nord | collected 2015-12-18 | reverse complement strand
TAAGCACCCAACTCAAATCGCTACACCACCCCAACCCGACCTCCTGCCCACTCTCCATCTCCTCGCCTTGCGCCCGCAACAACCTCCTCCCCTCCCACACTTCCGCCGCCTTCTCCGCTTTCTCCACGATCTTACCCGGGATCCCGCACATAGCCGCGCAATGCATACCGAAACTCCCCTCCGCAACCCCCTGCTCAATTTTGTACAAGAACGTCACCCGCCTCTCCTCATCATCCACATGAATACGCATTCTCACATTCTTTATCTCGGGGTGGCCCTCAAAGGACGCGGCGAGGGAGTGGTAGTGCGTGGCGAAGAAGCCGACGCAGCCGATGTGCGTGGCGATGTGATGGAGCACTGCTTCCGCGACTGCGACGCCGTCGTAGGAGCTGGTGCCCCGGCCGAGTTCGTCGAGGATTACCAAGCTGCGGGGCGTGGCTTCGGAAAGGATTTTCTTTGTCTCGGCCAGCTCGACGAAGAAGGTGCTTTGGGCGGCGAATATGTTGTCGTTTGCGCCGAGGCGGGACATGATGCGGTCGACGGGGGTGAGCGAGGCGGAGGCGCAGGGGAGGTGAACACCGATTTGGGCCATGATGACTGCGATGCAGGTCATACGCAGAATGGTGGATTTGCCGGCGGCGTTGGCGCCGGTGAGGAGGTTTAGATTTGGCGAGGCGCCACCGAGAGATATATCGTTGGGGATGAAATCCGTGAGGGCGATGGGAGCGAAACAGGGGTGGCGGAGGGAATCGAAATTCAGAATGCTGCGGTCGTTTTTGGGGGTGAGGAAGGTTGGACGGCAGGAGGGTTCGCCTAGCGCGGCAGAGGCAGTGGCAAGGGAGATAAGGCAGTCGAGATGGGCAGTGAGGCGGACGGAGGATAGCCAGGTGGAGTAGTCAGCGTCGAAGCGGGCGAAAAAGCGGGAGGAAACAGATTTGACTATTTGGGCATGAGTTTCTTGAGCTTCTTGCAATGAACGCACCAACGCGCGAAGTTCGGGGTTATAGTAGCGCTTTACTTTCTGCGTAGCGGACATCTGGTCCCAGGCTTTGGGGATGGACTTGATTTTGATGGGGACTTCGAGTTGGTAGATTTCTTTGCCGTTGTCACGGAACTCGATGGAGGTGGAACCGAGGGTTTTGCGGGTGCGTCTGAGGAGGGATTGTAGATCGGCTTCGATAGATTCAATGCGGTCTTGGGATTCGTCAAAGTCGATTTCGATGCCTCGTTCTGGGATGAGGAGGCCAGCTTCTTTGGCTTTGGAATGGTCGAAGGCGTCTTTCCAACTTTGTAGGATCTCTTTCATGTCTGGCATGCTTGCGATTAGCTGGCCAATGAGGCCTTCTCCTGAGCCTCCGTCACGAACGAGGCTCATAGTATAGTCGATCTGCTCGAAGCCATCAAGGACGCGGACAAAATCCTGTGGTTTGCAACTGCCAGCATGGATGCGAGATATCATCCTTTCAAGATCTGGAAGTTTCGAGAGTTGAGAGGTGAATCGTTCCCGGACAGTGGAATCCGCGTTGAGAGCATCTACCGCATCAAAGCGAGCATTGATCTTGTCGGCGTCCATGAGAGGGTGGCAGACCCACTGCTTGAACATGCGCTTCCCAAATGGTGTAATGCAACGATTGAGAAGGGAGAACAGCGTTCCTTCAGTGCCTCCATCAATTGAGTTGGCAAATATCTCAAGATTGATCAATGTCTTTCCGTCCAAGACAAGACTACTAGCTTTCCTGATCGGATCATACCATGTGATATTGCCAAGCGTAAGCAGCTCCCGCTCGATTTGCAGTGTGCGAAGATATTGAACTAAGGCCCCGAACGAAGACATCAGAAGGTCTTTCTCTCTCGCGTCTCTCAGCGCTTGCGGCCAAGCATCCAAGTTAGCGCTGTCCTCCGAAACAAAGTACTTGCTGGCATCAATCTTTCGGCAAGTCACATCTGCTGTCCAGAACTCCTTCCCTGGCTTCAATTCATTCCGTATTGTCGTAGGGCTAGTATTGTTTTTGAGGATCCGGTTGACTTCTGGAGAGATACAAGACTTCTCCAGGATCAATTCTTGAGGTCGCATTTGGGCTATGAAGGTCTCGAACTTTGTCAAGTCCAGGTCGTCAATGAACTCGGTTATGGAGAATTGACCCGTAGCAGCATCGACGACGGAGATTCCGAAGGCTGGCAGGTCGTCCAACTCACCTTGCTTGATAGCCATACAGAAGGTCGCCATGTCATCCTGTAGCATTCCCCCATCGACGAGTGTGCCACTTGTGAGAACACAGGCTAATTTGCGTTCAATGATTTTGGGTCTTGATGATTGGCCGGCAGCTGGTCCATCTCTTTCGCGCATCTCTTTGCCCAGCGCCGATTCTTGCTGGTCTACTCGAGCAATCTTGTAGCCCTTGGCGACGAACTGATTTGCCCAATGCGCAAGACTCATCTCGGGGACACCGACCATACGCATATTGACACGATCAGTAAGTTTCAGATCGAATAATTGGTGGCCGATTGTCGCATCATTCTCATACAATTCATAGAATTTGCCCTTCTTAAAAAATACAATGGTATCCATGAATTTCTGCTTAATCTCCCAGTATTGCTTCTCGAACGGGGAGAAATCGGACCACGCCTTTGGCGGTATATATACTGTCCGGACATCATAGTCAGGATGGCTCGGGGGAAGCCTATCCGCATCTCGAATGTTTGCAAGCCACTCATACCGCTTTTCCGGTTCGGAAGTGTGAGCCTTGGCTTTCAGTTTCTTGCCTGTAGAGGTAGTCTGCTCGTTCTTAAGAGGTACATGTCGCTTGATGATATCCAGTGGCTGGATTACTTCAGGATCGTAGCACCAATTTTGAGCTGTAGACACTGCTGGCAATTCGAGATCCAATTCCGTATTCGGGGGTAGAGATGGAGAAGACTTGTGTGAAATAGATGTAGCCGGTTTAGGAGGACGCTTTCTCTTTTTTGATGTGACCAACTCCTCTTCAGAATCATCGGGTACTATAAAATCATCTAGGCAATAGCGTTAGCTTGAATACTTGCACGCTTTACCGCACTGAATAGTCGTGGTATGATTAAACTTACCTTCGTCTACAACATCATCTGCCAACTCTGCGCCGTCAACAAAAACGTCATCGTCGCTCTCAGCGCTTGTCTTCCTTCTCTTTGAGCCTCTGCCTCTACCTTTGGCTGTACTTTTGCTAGGAGCGAAAACGTCCTCGTCATCCTCTTCATCGTCGCCAGATTCAGCATATGTAACTACCTTCTTCGCCTAGACAGAATTGTGTCAGAACGTGAGCTAGATGACGCTTCAGGATGACTCACCTTCCTTGAAGGGCTATAGAAGCCATTTGGCACGCCAGCTGGTGTGACTGGCGACGGCAAGCCATTGGGCTTCGAGCGGCCGCTCTTCACCACAGGCCGCGACCCAGTAAGTTCGTCATAATCCACAGGGTCACTGCTTGGTGCTGGAGTCAGACTTTGATCTGACCCTTGGGTAGACTTCTTAATCTTTTTCGATCCGAGAACATCATTGGCAGCTGCAGGAAGAGTAGAGCCATTGCTCCCCGGGTTGCTGATATTCGAAGGCTCAGCAAGCTTCTTTTGGAAGAAGCCTGCAATCGACGTTTGACTCTTGCTGGACATGGAGCTTGACGTTGACTTCTTGAGCGAGGGTGGTGCTGGCGCCGCCTGCGGAGTTCTTGACGAACCAGCCATGACGAAAGGTGGTTGAGGCAACTTTCAACGCATTTTACTTCCAATTCAACTTGACGTCCAATTACCAGAGGGAAATAGTATCTACTCCGTTGAGTGCTTGGAAGACGTGACGCGAGACGCGATCTACGGAGGAACTTCGGCAATTTGCCAGTAGCGTGAAGCCAATTACCTCCATCATTTTCCATCCGACACCTCGAAGCAATAAGGTAGGCCAATGCTGACTGGTTACGAGGGCTTCGCTACAAGCATGAGTGAGATGAGAGTCGGCAGATTAATCGGCCCTGACTGCAATAACCAATCTACCTTTAATCTAGACAGAGACCCTATACGTCTAGATGCAAGCAAACACCGCAGTCCTAGCTACCTGTACAACCTCGGCCTGTACTCTCTGAACGTGGTATTCCAGAACCCTTCGAGGTCCACAGAACAAGGAACACAGCGTTTCAAGCCAAAGATCGTGCATGTACGTCTTTCGTTCCTACCTGGCTTACAGGCCTTTGTTCTGAGAATCGGGCAGCAAACATCTGAAACTTGTTTAATGCAAGACCTTGAAGAGGGTTCAAAGAGGCGTGGTCTTCTTCCTCTTCTACAGCCTCTAATTTGCAAAATCCAGGATTACGATGCAACCGGAATGTGGAAGTCTTTGCTTTTGGTGTCATTACCCCACCGGTCTCATCAGCTATTTGGACGAATTCCTCTGATTGGCCTTAAACCTAAGCGGATGCGGCTCTGCTATCTTGCGTTTCCGTGCGCCAAATCAACAACACAATGATGTGAAATATTAGATTGGGACAGCTCCCAGCCAACCACAGAATGGGCTTTGCAAAACTTGTTAGGTAGACGCGACCTGACGGTAGTATACCGTGATACTTTCGTCCTTTTCTCTTGTATTTCTCTTCTCTCTTACAAGTCTCCATGATCAGCAATCTCATTAGCTTACTACACAATATTACCTTCATCAAAAGCATTACCAACGCAACAACAAGATGTGTTCGCCTGGAATCAAGGTTTACGGTTGTGGACACAAGGTTCGAAGAGGTCAATTCGACTATCGTGATCGGGCCAGATGACGCCATTGCGTGCAAGGCAGCGACATCAGGTATTGCTCCAAACGTCCTCCTCTCTTATCAGAAGCTAAGCAGCCAACACCATAGAGTCCTCCACAACGTCGAATGCAGTAAGTCACGAGTCTCTTCAACCAGAAAGAACAGTTCAAGGTGCTGAATATTATCTATCTAGGGGTGTGCCCTGAGCGCCGAGCTCAAGGGAAGTACGAGGATTACAGAGATGACTACGAAGAAGAGTTGGATCGAGCGGGCCCACACAATCCAGAAGTACAGCACCTGAAGCGCAAGGCTAATCGCGAGAGGGAGTCATGGGAGGCTCTCAAAGAGGAGCTAGATCACTATGGTCAATGGCCATGATCCGTTCCGGCGCCTCCTGCCAACATAAGCTAGTCATTGTCGAGTTGGGTGAAAAAGAGCTACCAAAGGAGTTTGAGCTTCTACATCAAGTCTTCAGCGAGGTACCCGGTAGAAATGAGAGTCTCATAATAGATGGTCAGGGAGTTGAACCGGAGATCAGTGCTGAAATTGGCGACAGGAAAGCGTGTTTGTCGCGGTCGTGTATCCAATTGAAGAGAGCCTTTCAAATTTCAATCTGCCATGTTGTCAAGTTGTCCACATACACAAGTCCGGAAGGTTTGACCTACAATTCTCAAGGCTTAGATCTCGGTGTCGGTGTTCCCCCAATCGCACCACACGCTCTCGAAAAAATGGATATAATTGGGTCAAAAAGTGAGGCGGAAGCGAGAGGGTTTTCCAGGGCGAATCATGCACTGATGCCAAACTATCAGCTGATCCTACAGTGCAGATTAGCGAGAATAGGCCAGACCACCTCACGAGGGACTCTCTTCTCTTTCTCCAAGCTTGCTTAACACCCTGCGCCGCGCTCAGTCTGTATCGCTCCCAGACCGCTGGAGATTGTCCTTAATTGTATCCTCACGAGATGTGCCCGAGAAAGATTTACAGGTACGCCTGTGGTTGCGAAGATCGCTTGGGCAACTACCATTGCGGGCGTCGGTTTGAGAAGCCTCGTCCTCAATCTTGCACGCAGACGGGCGATCTCGTGTAAGCATTTCGCCATATATGATCGTTATATTGGAAATGATGACTAACCTGTCGCAGGAATCATATTAACGTCAAATGTAGTGAGTCAGAACATCAACCAGTGCTGTTCGATCAAGTAATAAACTGATTCCATCTAGACTATTGCGAAGAAGGTAGACTTCTGGATGATTTCGAAGAAGCCCAGAGTGCCCTTCATGTTGAGCGCCGTGATAGAAATTACAATTATACAGCACTTGACCGCAGGGCTGGTGCTGCATATTCAAGGTTCTTTCACGCGCATCAGAAGCTGCGAATAGAAGGCCAATTTCCCCACTCACCGACCATATCCCGTGGAGGTCCTTGGTGGAAGAGGAAGCTGGGAGCGAGGACTTGATTGGACTAAACCTTCTGATCAAACCTTTATGCTCCCAATCCCGACGAAGTCTTTGTTGGAAAAACCACGCCGAGACAAAGGCTGAGACGGGGAGAGCCTCCTGACGTTGCAAAAGGAAGGCAGTGCATGCGATTAGTACTGAATCTTGTAATAGAGCAAAAGACATCATGATCTTTTCAAAAGAGTGACTGAGATCTGCAAAATGACAGTCTAGTAAGTCCTAATGTCAAGAACCGATAATCGGTGCTCACAGAGACTGTCTGCTCTTACCGCGTACCAAATCCAATATTCTTCACTGAAGTTGTCCAAAGCCAATCAGATCGATGGATCAAGTTACACAAATGCTCTTCAGAGATACCCCACCAAAGCCGGTTTCGGGCGCCTGCCCACTTCTTCAAGCTCTCAATCTACAGGTCAGTCCGAAAGGGCAGAGATACGACGATTTGCCCATTCCACTTGTAACACAGTAATGGCTTTCCACATATTCAAGGTATCTAAACCTCGCTCTTCTTCCAGTCTCGAAATGTACTAACGTTGAGAATTTCAAGGACAAATCTACTCAAACCATACTCCCAAGACTATTGCAAGATGTCCAGACCAAACCACGAAGACCACGCCCACCGCGCCAGACGCACTCACCGATGGAAAGTGTGCAAAAACTGTAAGAAGGACCCTATTCTCCTTGCCGCCTTGAGAGCTACCAGAAAACAGTCAGTCCACTACCCCCAAACAACATCAATATTGAAGCAAATCGCCTACAGCACCCCTGAAAACACGGACAACCCAAAAGACTGGAGAGAAACTGTAAGTCGTTTCTACACTTTGTATCCTGAAATCTCTAATTTTCCCAGGGTTACCATGACGCTCGATGCACGGGACTCTGCGAAGGTCGGACTCGGAGTATGGATGCTCTTATCGCTCGAAAGTATCTAGGAAAACAAGCACCCCGACGCCCCGGCTTTTGTCGCTCGAAACTTAAGGAGACGCTCGAGTGGTGCAAAAATCTGGTGCGCAGCTGGAGCGAGAAGCCTCGAGTTCGTGATGTCTAATATGCTTGGGTTTTATGATGCTGTGGTCGCTATGCGAGGACTCACATACGTGAGATGCTTGTCGGACCCGCCCTCAGAACCATGTTCGTGCGGCATCAGCACACCTGTTACTGTGGAGATGAGGAGAATTGTGGATGTCTGAAAGGAGGGAGGCTGCTCAAACAGGAGTGCGACTCTTCAACCAGGCTCTGTCGCTATCGCCGATAATTCCTGTTCACTAAGACCGCTTCGCACTGTTTCGCTTGTCTCGATCTGAGATGCGGAAGCTACGGTGCGCCTCCTTGTTGGACGAAGCCCTTCTTAACAAATCGATAAATTAGGAAAGAGCTACCCAAAAACTCAAAGCCCATTCTACCTCTCTTCATTGTCTATCTCTTCAGTGTTATTGTTAACACGTCGATCTTACCATTCTTACTCACCATCGATAGTGCACGCGACTCGAAGAACCTCAACGAACAAATGTTTGCTCAGAAATATGTATATATGGCTCTTATATCACTATCAGCAATGCTCCTGCGAACGCACCATATTCCAACTACGCCAAGATGAAAATTGGCGTAAGGAGCTAGTGAACAATACTCCTATCCGATCGATGAGGTAGCTCACCCTGTATCCAAACGCGCTATTGGGCACTTCGGGCTAATGCTATCCAATTCAGAATCCCTCTGCCCAGAAGATGTTATAAGCATCAACCTTTGACACGAACACACGGAGCTGATTCCTCCCTGTTTCTAGGCCTCCATTTGGTCGAATACTGCCAACAGAGGCTCGATAACGCTCAGGCAACCTACAATCGAGGTCTACACGCCGAGCCCGAGGTCAATGAAAAACGAGAGAGAATAGTCAAAAGGTGGCAAACCAAGCTTGACAGGGCTCAAATTCAGGCTATCAGAGAGGGGCGATGGGTGGGGACAACTTAGAATTCAGTACTCGGGACTTTCAGAGATGGCAGGGCGCATAGCCGCTGGGGAACATTGAAGACAGTTCTGAAACAGGAGGCTCTACTCGGACTGAGCATCCTACCGTGGTCGAAGACTGCATCCTTCAAAACATGGCCGCTTTTTCTATCCCTCCCTTCTCTCTTACTCTTTGTGTTGCAAGCCGAGCCTGAACCCTGCTGACTGGCAGTCGAGCATCGGGCGACATAGATCTCCGAATTTGTTCCTCAGTAGAATAGGCACACCACCTCAAGGGTGTCTCAGCCTGATGGAGAAAGGCTACGCTGACCACCATCATTTCGATTCTCGATACTCTTACAAGACAAGGGTGCGGTAGCGAACACTAGGAGCCTGGCACCTGGAGCTTGGATATCATATCATTTGCCAGCCCCTCTCAGCCTGCTCGATCAAAGAAAAGTTTTTCTTTGCTTTTGTCATCAGGCGCATGCTCCGCCATGGAAGACTGTGTAAGCCATGATGTGTTCTTTCGATCATTGGATGGGAGGAAAACGGCTTATACGGCGACTGCTTCGTATGCTTTGAAGCTGCTTAACGAAACTGAGGCTGCTCGGATACTTAAAAAGCACATTTCTCTCTTCACTCTAGCTTTCGAACATCGTCATCTTCCACAATCAACTCTTCCATAGCATCCTTACCTGAAAACTACAACATTTCCAACTGATCCTACTCTAATCCGACCCATCACCAAACTGCCACTTCGATCGCCCTTGCAACCGATCATCTGCAACTATGTGCTATCTTGAGTACGAATACTACACGCACTGCAAGTGCCACAAAAAGGAAAGTGTATTGAAGCATTGCGCGGATTACCCCTTCTGTTATCTAGTTCCGCAAAGACAACCGTAAGCATCGCTCTCCAAGATATCTCAGACCATCTGAATTCGATCTTTTACTAACGCATTGTGATATCAGACGCGAGGTCTATGCTTACTGCGGTAAGTTTCCCCATACAATGCGACGAATGACATCTGATTGCCCATTCATCCAGAACCATGCATAACGATTTCCGACAAGGATGGCGCCATAACGATGCAGGACTACGAGAGGGGTCGAGCGGAAGAGGACTTACAATACAAGGTTATTAATCAGAAACAGTACGAAGCAACCAAGAAGAACATCCGTGAATACAGAGCAGAGTGCAAGGACGAGCTTGAGAAAGCGAGGAGATTAAGAGACGAAGAGTTGTACCATGAGTGATTGGAGTCAAACAAGGCATTGGTGGGCGTTGGAGACATGTGGGAGGAAGGTAGACTGAATGGCAAGATTGGCTTGAGAGGATAGAGGGCGTTTTCGGACTTTCTGGAAGGTAGAATGAATGGAAGACTTAGCTTGGGAGGATAGAAGGCGTTATCTGACTTACGGGACTCATAAAGTCCGTCCGTTCTTTAGACAATGACGCTAATGACAAGCATATGTAACAATTCGCCAAATGGCATCCAAACGTTCTACTTTTGTGTTCCTCTTGAAAGGATGCTCCTTGGTATGGCGTTTCACCCGGTGTAGAGGCCTGCAGCTGGTCGTGCATTCGCGCCTTATTGGCCGTCCCGAGACTTATGGCTTCCCCACCAGAGAAATAGTTTAGGGACAGGTATAGGAGTGTTCTGACTCACAATCATGAAGACCTGGATATCGTTCCTGTTCAGTCCCGCTGCGTCATAAGGCTACAGGCGTCGGATCATGGGCACGAGTAGGCGGAAGGTGGTATGCTGGACCTGCGCTGCTCTAAGACTTAAATAACCCGTCCTTCTCTGCTGTCTCGTGGAATTTTCTGAACCCTCCAATTTCTTACGATTCTCACCTACCAAGTTTCGAGGTTTGTCCGGTACTATTACTCAAGCTAACAAACTCTTCAAAGTTCCATACTCACTGTCGTTGCAATCAACCGTTCGCGGCCATGTGCAAATACCGGTACGATCACTTTATGGAGTGTAGTTGCCACAAGAAGCCTTATGTGGACAAGTGTGAAACGTCACATGGCCCTATGAAGCTTCCTGAGTGTCGCGTACCGCCCCATCAGCTGTAAGTCCCTTCAATCTCTCCAAAACTTCATGATAAACACTTCGCTGATACGATACACTGCTAGCGTCAATATAGACGGAATGTGCAGTGAGTCTTACCGATGTTAAGGATCTCAGAGACTGATCTCCAACCTCTTCAGCCGCCTGCCAGGCAGTGCAAGCTTGGCAACAGAGACTGAACAATGCCAATAATTGGTCCCGGTCTCATGAATACCTGCCAGACAGCGAGAACAACGCAGCAGCAGTGCATGAGATGACAAAATGCCGAGATAATCTCTCGCTAGCGATACGACGAAGGAATGACGAATACACACGTGATAGATGTCCTACGGATGCGAACGAATGATCGGTGCGGCTTTTGTGCAGGGGAAGGAGGCTAGATCAAAATTGAAACAATATTATCAGTATAGAAGGCGTTTACTTGTTAGGCATAAGTGTCCGCCCATTCTTTAGATAAACATAATGACCATCACGGCAATACTACTTTTGAAACTTGTCCATGTCAGTGCTATATTGCTAATCAGCATCTCCGTTTGCTATGCTTCCTACGCGGTCTTGTAGCGAAGGGCTGTAGCTACCTTCGAGCCTTGCAGCATCCTACCAACAGGGATAGATCAGGAATAGGGATAGGATTTTTTTTACCCACGATGATTAACGCCACGGTGTCCCATTCTATGTTCAGCCTCGTTTCGTCATCGGGCTAGGGGGCGACCTCGAGTTGAGACCACAAGAGCAGTCAGCAGGTGCACTGAGCTGGCAGGAAGGACGGTAGACGAGACTGACGTCTGATTTCTTGAGAGGGTGCTGACATGGTGGACATGTCAGTTTTCAATTCTTCGGATCATAATCAGTATTTCACTTCCAATCTAGAATCGTTCGAGGACTGACTGGCCTTGTTGAGTCATTGTTTCGATCGAACAGCACCTCCCTATCTGTCAAGTTCTGAGATTTTCTACTTCAGCCTCGAGCTACACTCCAAATTGATTTGAGTCACGATAATCAACGGCCAATGATCTTGCAGTCGTTTCTGAGCCTTGCCATGTATCACGCCCCTTTTTTCATGGGCTCGGTGTCGCCTGACAGGGCGTAAAGCTAATGAAGAGGCTTCAAAAGCTTCTCCCCGAGCTTCTTCCTCCTCTTCACCGCTTTCATTGAACCACCTTGACCACACAAGAATTTAGACAAGCGATCCTTACGCATAACAACATAGGATAATACCCCCTGAAGCCGCTTGTAAAGACGGCCTACTCGCAGATTTATCTGTAGCCATATGCCACGGCATACGGCAGAATTATCCATGCTATTGTTACCGTGTCAAAATCAGGCCTTGTGGACAAATTCAGAATTGTCGCCGTCAAGACTTAGCTCCGTGAGTGAAGGCCTTTGAATATTGCCCTAAACCATGATGCTGACAATTTTTGAGCCAGCGAAAACATGCTTCAATTATGTCGTAAGTAATTGGTCTGTCATCATATGGCTCTCCCTAAACTTCGACAGTATTAGGAGTCAATGGTAGCTGAAACGAGATTGTAGGGCGATGTGAGGTACAAGTTCAGCAACACGCCATTAGCGTAGCCGAAGAGCCCTTAATAGACTCTAGGACTGAGGACAGAGGAATTCGAAGTCGCAAGATTCTAGACTTAATAAGGAATATTGAAGATATGCGAGACGTCCTCAGCGTCCTCAACAGCCGTCTAAATCGCATCCGACCGTGGTAGGAAGAACATTGAAGCCCGAGTGTTTGCGATAGAGATTCAGTGAGTGTAAAAGAATGTAACGCATATAGGGATTCCAACCTGCGGGAAAAAGTGAAATTAGAAGGAGTGAGGAGCCAAGTCATGGTGTTCTTGATGTGAGGGATAGAGATTCAAGGTTTGGGCATTGAGGAGAAGGCAGACCTTTCATGAAAGAACAGGCGTAGATAGAAAGAGGTGGGGGAAGAAGAGGGAACACCAGATGCTTTTGTTAGCCTTCGAACCCAAACGAAGAGCATCATCATGCTCCTCCTCCAGCTGCACCATCCGTTGGGAAGAAACTCAAGCCCTCGTAGAAGTTAGATCGAAGGGTCAACAGCTTGTTTCATCCTAGTCCCAGCATCGACTTCGAGACATTTATAATGAAACGTCTGAGGTTCGGCCAGCGCTTGAATTTGACGGGACATGAAGTTCTCCCAGGAGAGGGCAAGCCCTTGCTTTCCTCTCTAGTTCCATAATCACATTCGTACATACCTCTTGGGCCCCTCAGTCTTCCGGACCGAGATTGCGAGTATTCCGACGCTCTCAGAAACTTTCCTATCGGTGGACCTCTCCAACAACGAGTGCCCCGCAGAGTTGCCCTATGCCAGAGGCCACGGGACAGGTCGATATGAGGTCGCACGAAGGTTGTCCACTACGCAAGCGCTAAGACGCCTAGCGCATGTGGCCTAGCCTCTGCCATAGCCCCTCTTCGACTTGTTCTTCCCCAATTCCAAAGGTATACTTCCGCGACTCGAAGCATCCCCTTTCTTCACCTTGTCCAAGACGTTGGCCTCCGTCTTGGCCTCTGAGATCAGGACTTTCGCAATGGCCGCATCAATATGAACGCGGTCATTGACGCGCGTTCTGCTTGTTGGGTCTTAGTTCGAGCCTCGCCACTCCAAATTAATGTCGATGAAATCTGTGGGAATGATGAAGTCGGCCTGGGCTTATGTCAATGAGTCGCTAAGAGGACGCGGTAAATACGCCGTTTGTAAGGCTACGATTCGTCTTTCCTTGGTATCTTGTCAAACCTCCGCGTGTAAAATGTATCCTGATTCCCCGAAGCTCGCGATGCATCCCCACCCCTCGAGGAAGCAGATCGATTACTTCCTGAGTCTGATATGTACGAAACGAACCCTACTACCCGGACATCACCTGTGGTTCGATGTAACCTTAGAGGTTCGGCTTTGAGGGGCGCCCTCGCTGCTTGCTGTGGTGTGGCATTCCTCGTGAGTAGCCATACACAGATGCAGCTTTATCATGTTTTCTGATGCTGATGTGACCCAGCTCTTCGGATACGACCAAGGTGTTCTTGGAGCTGTAATCGGCTTGGAGTCCTTTCGTAGAGATTTTGACAACCCAGACCCTGATCTGGAAGGCATTATTGCGTCCATCTACGATATCGGCTGTTTCATCGGAGCTATAGTAGCATTCTTGACCGCTGATCGTCTGGGTAGAAAGGGAAGTGTCATGACCGGAAGCTGGATAATGATCGTGGGCACCATATTGCAAACTTCATCTAATGAGAAAATCCAGTTGGTAAGTCACCTTTAAAGTATCAAATGCCCCAATTTCAAGGCTCTGAGCCATCTATTTGGAGCACTTCATCGAAGATACTCTTGAGACCCGTTCCACAGCTCCCACTGCTTCAAAGGGATAATTCTGAATCGAAAGAATTGTAGATCATCTCTCGGATCATCACGGGCATTGGGAATGGTATGAATACCGCCAACGTTCCTATCTGGCAGGCTGAGAGTTTCAAGAGCCACAACAGAGGCGTAAGAGGTCGCTTTCTTTTCATTCCGAGAGTATCCTGCTAAACACCTAGATAGGCCCTACTCGTTGTTCAGAGCGCCCTCATTGTCTTCGGCCATCCATTGAGTACCTTCATGGGCTTAGCATCGAGGCAGGCAGAGCCATCTTCCTTCGGCTGGCGCTGGCCGATTGCATTCCAGGGTGTCTTCATCGTCCTAATCCTCCTCGCACTCCCATTTCTCCCAGAGTCTCCCCGCTGGCTTGTGCAGCATGGAAGACTGGAGGAAGCAGCTGATGTCTTTGCCCGGTTCGGAGGGCGCAATGCCATGATCAGTGATTTGGATATTGTAAAGGAACGCGACGAAGTCGTGGCATCTGTTGAGGAAGAGCGGAAGTTAGGCCAAGCTTCTTGGGCCGAAGTGTTTACGGAAGGCAAGAATAGGAACATCAGTCGTGTGCTATTGGGCGCTGGACCATATATGTACAAACAAACATCCATACTTATCTATTGGCTAAAGTATTGTTCACAGGTTCAATCAATGGTCCGGAATCAACTCCCTCGCCTATTTCCTTCCCATCACATTCGAGCGCAACATCGGACTCTCCACCGAGCTTTCCCTGATTATCGCAGGCGTCTTGGGCATCCAGTATTCCCTGGTTTCATGGCTGTACGCTATTCCTGGCACATCATCTCTATAAACATATACTGATCAGGTCTAGCCCGTACTTCTTCATCGAACGCGCAGGTCGGCGAAAAGTCCTGATCTCCAGTGCCGCAGCCTGCTCCTTCTGCATGGTGATGATAGCAATCATGCTCCGCATCAACACCCTAACTGTAAGCCTCCTCCACGTTCCCACACCAACCCTATCCCCCCTCTCCATCCATCAGACTAACCTCCCTTTCCCGCCTCACAGTCCCAATGGCTCTTCGTAGCCTTCACCTTCCTCTTCTTCGACGCCTTCTCCCTCGGCATCCTCCCCGTCTCCTGGATGTACGCATCGGAAATAATGCCCCAGCGCACGCGCAACAAAGGCGTCGCCCTAGGCGTCGGCGCTCACTGGCTTTCCAATTTCGTCGTCGTATACATCACGCCGACCACTATCGCGAACTTGGGCTACCGGCTTTATATCATCTGGGCGGTTACGAATGCCGTTTTTGTGCCGGTTACTTGGCTGTTTTATCCTGAGACTGCAGGGCGGAGTTTGGAGGATTTGGATGAGTTGTTTAGGCGAGAGAGGGTGGGGGTTATGAGGCCGAGAGAGCCTGCGGAGAGGAGGGTGGGGGTGGAGGATGGTACAGGGCGGAAGGGGGGGGTGGAGCTCTTGGAGGATGAGGGGCGAGGTGGGGCTAGGTAAGGGCGTTTGTATGGGAGTTCTGGCCGGTCACACAGCAAGGAAGGATCTTTTGGTCTTGGAAGTCTTGGCTACGAATCCATTCCCGTTTGCAACTTTGGTACCGATACCTTGACTATAAGAATTCAACGTCGCTTATCTGGATACGTTCCCTTTGCCGGCTGTGTCGCCCGCCACGCAATATCCCCCCCCCATCTTTCTCCCACCGCTCCAAACAGCCAGATTCTCTTCTGAGACCAAGATCTTCACAACCAATCTCATCTAGAATAAAACACCCCAATCAGCTAGTATGAATATCCTCATCCTCCCAAGCTTAATCCGCATGGCTTCAAACTCCGCGGCCAAACACCACTCGCCTGGACATTCCAAGCCAGAACCCCCGGACCGCAGTATGTCTAGTGAGAGCCTTCGTCCACGGCTACCAGCACGATCGCACTCGAGCAAAAAGCCAGATATTGTCAGTCTATGAACATGTTGTCCTCAACAACGATGCACACAATCCTCCACCCTATCCAACGCGATTTTCTAATACAAGTAGTATATACGCAAACACCCCCCCTACCTCCACATCCAATCCATCTCACCCCTCTCACCCCCTTCACCCCCTCCTCAAAACCCCAGCCACACTCAACCCCCCCACCCCTAGCACCCCCGCCCCAAGCACCCCCATCAGCACCCACCCCTGCATCCTTACCTCCCTCTCCACATCACTATACCTCATATTCTCAAAACTAACCCTCGCATACTGGGTCCTCCACCCTGAGCCAGGAAACCACAAACTAACCGCCTCCTCCACCCATTTCCGCAACTTATACAGCGGACTTTGCACCCCCGAGCGCATCTCCTCGTAATTATGTAGCGCGAGGTGATTGATCGCTGCTGCGTCAGGCGTGCGCCGGGCGGTATATGCGTCGAGGGCTGTTTCGCGAGCGGCGGCGCGATCTGAGACGGAGGTTATGTGGGGGGAGTAGACGGATTGGGCGTCGAGGGTTTCGAATAGGACGCGCACGTCTTCGAGGCCGGCGTTCATGCCTTGCCCGTAGAAGGGCACCATGGCGTGTGCGGCATCGCCTAGGATCACGGCGGCGGAGTTGTAGGTGTGTGGGGAGCAGGTGATGGAGATGAGGGGGAGGTGGGGGTTTGAGTTGAATTGATCTAGCAGCTCTGAGTGGGATATTAGGTTGGGAGTGACGCCGGGGAAATATTCGTTGAAGAATTTCGGTAGATTTTCAGGAGGGTCGGAGGAGAGCGTGGCGAAGTGGACGGCGGGTGCGAAGAGCGTGCAGGTGAAGGATTTGTCAAGGGAGGGAATGGCGATGAACATGAAGGAGCCAGCGGGCCAGATGTGCAGATGGTTGGGGGAGATTGCGAAGTCTGAAGAGGCGGTGGGCTGGATGCGGAACTCGCACCAGAGCGTGTCGATGTATTCCTGCTGGTAATTCAGACGAGCGTATTTCATCATGTGGTAGCGGACCGCTGAGTGGGCGCCGTCAGCACCGATTAGGAAGTCGAAGTCTATTGAGATTTCGGTGGCGCGGGCGGAGGATTGGGATTGCGGGTCTTGCGTGGGGTTTTGGGCGTGGTCGGTCCTTTTGGGGATTTGTTGCTCAAGCCAGGCTATTTTCTTGTTGAAGTCGGCGCCTGTCAATTTGTGGTTGAAGTGGAGAGCCACATTCGGCAATTTCTCGAGGGCGTCCAAGAGGCGTTTGTTGAGGCCGGCGCGGTCGACTGCTCGGATGTACTGTATCAATCATCAAAAAAGAGCAGGCAAAACGTGGGTACTCTTACTCGACCCTGCGCATCATATTCCTGAGACTCTTCGAAAAGATCGCCATTCTTTCGCCTCCCATGGATCATACGAGCATGCATTGGAATTGTTTCTTTGAGGACGTCGTCGAGAAGACCCGGGTATGTTGCGTTTCTCATGGAATTGATTCCTCTTTCGGACAGGGCAAGATTGATCGACTTGGTGAAATTCAACGGCGTTGTCGAAGGATCACGGAGATCTGGATAGCATATTTAGAAGTGTTTTTAGATCAGAATTCGCAAACAAAGGGAAAATGACTGGAATGCTTAAACAGGATATCTTGAGCCAAAGAAAGCGAGAGACGCAGCATAATCTGTCACATACCACCTCGTAACTCATATATATGAACATCGTCGCCTCGACGGGCGGCATATAGAGCAGCTAGGGCACCAACAGGGCCTGCTCCAACCACTACGACCTTTTGTGTATTGCTCTTGGCTGTCATCTCGATATATCACTTTCTTATTGAAAGATTCTTCATATTCCGCGAAACACATAAATTTTGGATTCCATGACGAGGATATTCTATTGAGGTGCGGAAGGGGACGGAAGGGCTAGGGCTGACCCGATTAGTCCAAAACTTTGTGCTCATATGACTCCCCGGCGACAATCGATGGTGTAAGTATCTATCGAGTTAACTACTCACAAGACATATTATCAATCAGGAACAGAGAGTCACGGCCGAGTGATTCACTCGGTCGTCAAACCAAAATGGTTGCGTTTGCAAGTAGCAAAGAGCCTTGCGCGGGCGTCGACTGCAAGAATGAAGCAGGGTCATTGAAATGTCCGACATGCCTGAAACTGGGCAAGGAGATCTCGTTCTGCTCACAAGACTGCTTCAAAAGGAGCTGGGTAGGTGGCCTTGTACCTACAGACGGTGTACAGCATATGACATGGCTTGGAGAGGCTAATGCTTACCCAGTCAGAGCACAAAACCGCCCACAAGTCTACATGTGAGATCATGTGAGACCTCTCCCTGCCAGAGCAACCATTGATACCCATGCAGCAACGGCTCTCTACAATCCCTTTCCCACCTACTCGTTTACTGGATCATTGAGACCCATCTACCCTTTATCGCCGAAAAGAACCATCCCTGATTCGATACCACATCCACCCTGGTCACAGGATGGCAACCCAAAATACAAATCAACTGGCAGAAACAATATTACAATCTTGGACGAGAAAGGGATTGCAGGCATGCGAAAAGTCTGCAGATTATCCCGAGAGGTCCTCGATGCTGCCGCAAGAGCAATCAAGCCTGGCGTGACGACAGACTACCTCGACGAAGTTGTGCACAAGGCTTGCATAGAGCGAAATGTAAAACCCTCGATACCCAGACCGAATCGGAAACTAACATCGCACAGTCATATCCCTCCCCCCTAAACTACGTCCATTTCCCCAAATCAGTCTGCACATCCCTCAATGAAGTCATCTGCCACGGCATCCCCGACCAACGCGTGCTCCTCGAAGGCGACATCATAAACCTAGACGTCAGCCTCTTCCACGGCGGCTACCACGGCGACCTCAACGAAACCTACTACGTCGGCCCCAAAGCCGCCGCCGACCCAGCCAACGTCCGCGTGGTCGAAACCTCCCGCGTCGCCCTCGACAAAGCCATCGCGATCGTCAAGCCGGGCATGGCCTTCAAAGACCCCGGCGCCGTGATCGAAGCCTACGCTAAGTCACAGAACTGCAGCGTTATCCGGACGTACTGCGGGCACGGGATCAACACGCTCTTCCATGGCGCGCCCAATGTGCCGCACTATGCCAAGAACAAAGCGGTCGGGGTCGCGAAGCCGGGGATGACTTTTACGATTGAGCCGATGATCAGTCTGGGGTCGTACCGGGACAAGACGTGGCCGGACGACTGGACGAGTGTGACGGTGGATGGATCGCGCACGGCGCAGTTTGAGCATACGCTTTTGGTGACGGAGGAGGGGGTCGAGGTGTTGACGGCGAGGAATGCGGAGTCGCCTGGTGGGCCGGTTGAGATGCCTGGAGTCGAAGGGGAGGGGGGTGGAGAGAAGAGTAACGCGTAGATCACACATTGCTGGGATCAAAACCACCGTTGCCTCCCTTACTACTTGCAGTAGCCTATGCACGCTTCCCCGCCACCTTCCTCTCTTACTACTGATCCACCCCGAAGACTCCAGCACATCACCCCCTCCCCTCTGATCCATCAAAACATGAAGCCCCCACCCACCCCATCTCTCTGCTTCCGCCCCCTCCCGAACCCAATCCCAACACCTCCTACCCCCAAAGCGTGCCCAAAATCCAGCCGTTCTCATTGCACATCGCCAGCCCCGCCGCCACCCCTAGAAAAAACCTCACATCAGCCCCCAGAAAATACCACCCCGCCAAGCACAACGGCGCAGCCACCACCACCGCGGCACAAGACCCACTTCGGGCGTCGAGGAACCGAAATCGCGATCATCACCTCGGTGGGTTACAGTATCCAAGCTCGCAGCACCCGCCGTCGTGGTTGCAGATCGGTGGAGGGTGATAGATTCATGTGAAAGCTATGGGTCATTGCGCGCTTCATGTACATTGTGGCTGAAGATCCATGAGACAATGCATCACTCGAAATGTACTGTTTAGCGGTTTGGAGGAGCGACGGCGAGCGTTTCAAGATGTGTCTCCATTCTAAATCTGAATTTATATCTGTATCTATATGAGCATCAACGGCTCAACTTCTTCTCCCGTATGAACCCTACAACCCATCAGCATCAGCAATCAATCATGCATCCTGAGGGAAACACTCACAACTGCTCACAGCAGCACAACACACCAGCCCAAGCATGAAACCAAACCCATTCCTCGTCGCATTACCATAGCACTCCCTTACCATAACCTGCAACTTCGGAGAAAGCGTCTTGACGAATTCCAAGCTCTCTCGCACGTTTTTGACAATGTCCTCGGCATCCTTACCGCTTCGCAATCGATCCCGCAGTTGAGTTCGGAGCGTTTGTTGAACCACGGTCGCTGACACTGAGAGCCCGACGACAGAACCAAGGGAGCGGAATAGGTAAGAGCACGCTGTGGCGATGGCTTGATCTTCAGGGGCAGCGTTGGCGATCAGCCCGATTAGAGTGGTGGTCACCCCAATTCCATTTGCGAAACCCGAAAATACTAGTCCTACTTCAATACCATAAATGCTGTTGACCACGAGTCCAGTGCACAGCAGTATAGGTATCGCAGCCAACGCCGCAGTACTGTACGCACAGACGGTAAGCCAGTAGTATTTCCCACTCTTCTGCATGACCACGCCTCCAAACAGGGATCCAGAGACACTGGCCACGATCGCGGGGATGAGACAGAGGCCCGCTTGGGAGGCGTTGAACTGGTCAACGGCTTGGAAGAACAGCGGTAGGTAAAACAGAACGGACATCCAGGATGCGAAGGCGAAGAAGTTGCAGAAGTAACAGGCGACGAGACTGCGCTCTAGAACGATGCGAGCGGGAGCGAAGGGCTCGGCTGCGATCTTGAATTCGACAAGTAGGAAGGCGATGGTGAGGGGACCTGCCACGCAGAGCGAGGCGATGGTGATTGGGCTTGACCAGGAGACGTTGGAGCCGTGGTCTAGACCTAGTAGGAGGGTGAAGACTGCGGCTATTAGTATCAGAGCGCCGAGGAAGTCCACTCTCCTGAACTTTGTCTTCCAATCTGACACTTCTTTGTGGGGAAGTTTCAGGGTGAATGCAACGCACGCGAATGCAAGAGCGCAGAGGGGAGCTTGTGCTAGGAAAGCCCTGGAGAGGTCAGTGGACTTGACTTTACATTTTTGGGAAGGTGCTTTACCATCGCCAGGTCACATAGTCTGCAAGTATGCCACCTTCATTCGTTAGCAGAATTCATGTGCCTAGAAGGAAGGCAGGTAGGTTTACCTAGTGGCGCGCCGGATGCAGCACCAGAAGCATATATTATATTGATAATGCCTTGCCAGGTTCCTCTTTCTCTAAGTGGTACAATGTCACTCATCATGATCGAAACAACCGTCGTCATGCCGCCGCCGCCGATACCAGCAAAGGCCTGCATTCATGCTTTAGCTTGTTATTCAAAAACGAGTCTCGGCAGACTTTACTCTTGCAGCAATCAACTCGTTCATATCTCTCGCCAAACCACAGAAAAGGCATCCAATCCCGAAGATGGAGTAAGAGAAAAGAAGACAGGGTTTCCGCCCAAAAATATCACTAAGTTTGCCATACAGCGGTTGGAAGGATGTCAATGTCAGAAAATAGCTGCAAATTGGATGCAATAAGTACCGACCACAGCTGTTACAGGCACCCAAGACGGCACTCACGCAGTAGATATCCAAGACGAATTATTCAGCGATTGGAGATCACTGCCGATTCGCCCATAGCAGGAGGCAACGATCGTTTGATCTGCTGCTGCGAGGAATATCTAGGAGTCTTCAATTACTTGTACTCACAATGGCGGCATTGATACGTACACCAATACCAACAGCAGGAACAATGTATTTCAGCTTGGCTTTCACGTCCGGCATACCCTCATATTGACCCTCTCGGTCTTCTGCTTCTTGGCTCTCCTCGTCATGTCCAGGCTTCGAAACGCCATTAGTGGTCTCTTCTTCTGCAGGGTCATCAGGTGGTGCAGCCGTAGCAGGGTGTTTTCCGAGCAATGGGGATGTTTCGTTGGGTTCTTGGTTCGCCATTGCGATGAAGAGCGGAATTTACAAGAATGAAGTAGATAAGGAAATGGTCTCAAGATTCTTCCTTCTGCCCTCCTCGAGGAGCATGATTACAGGATCGATGTTTTTGCTCAGCTTACATGAATGAAAGTGCTCTTCCTTGTGAAGGTCACGTGGTGATAAGATTTATCGTGAAGCCGTTATGTGCGGGCGGAGAAACATCATACGCTCCATCGTCGACATGCTAGTTCCGTCAGCCTCCCATGCCTCCTAATAATCCAAGCTCCTTGAACTATGGCGTGAAGATAGTCTTTAAGGTGAGTCGGAGTAGATTCAAGTGACATGCCAAGTAGCTAATAAGAACCCTCTAATTCAAGCACTGAGACTTATTTTCATACTCTTGTACACATATTCCTCCCTAATCGCAGGACAGAGTCATTCATCTCACATCATAAAGCTAGTGCCCCCCAGCCACTCCTGACTCTCTTCCACTTCCTTCCCCTCTCTGGCCCAGCCCTTTGAGACCACACCTGCAATCTTCCCCAACAACGCCTCCAACTCCCTGCTCTTCATCTCCCCCTCAATCTCGTTCCTCCTCTCCTGCACCCTCTTCCTCTCTGCTTCCAGGTCCTTCAACTCCTTCTTCAACCCATTCTCCTCCCCCACCGCTTTCTTCATCTGCGCATTCAGTGAGGTGTTCATATCCTTAGCCCTTGTGAGCAACAGTAAGCGTTCTTCTAGCTCCCTGCGGTAGAGTTTGTGGACTTTCTGCGTCTTGGGTGGGTTGGGTTTTGAAATTATTTTGGAGAGGCGCTCGCGGGTCACTTGGGCGAGGACATCGATGGGGTTGAAGGTGTTTGGGAGTTTGGTTAGGAGATCGGGGTCAGAGGAGGAAGGGGAGGGAGGGCGGTAGATTGTTATTGGGACCGAGGTGCCGGTGGGTTGAGACTTGGCTGATAGAGTTTTGTGGGCTTTGGGTTGCGTGGATTCGGGGTTGGAGCGGGGTTTGGTAGCTGCTGAGGTGCGCATTTGAGACTTGGTGGAGATTTTTGGTCGACCACGCTTCAAAGGTTGATTAGGCAACGATGGTCCAAAGGATCCTTCTGGTATGTCAGCGTCGTCTGATTCTTCATTTTCATGCTCGGCTGGTTCGGAGTTCTTCGCAGGCCTGCCTCTAGGACGCCCTGATAGGTCATTGGGCTTTCTGTTCGGCGTCGACTTCTTCTGGGTTGCAGCCTTCGTAGAAATCGCCGCAAAAGGCTTTCCAGGAGCAACAGCGTTGGTGGATGTCCTCTTTGGTTTTTGTTGGCCAATCGATTTTCGCTTTTTCCTCTTCGGTCTTGTTTGCTCTGGTTGAAGTTGGGGGTTGGCCACAGGGCTTGGCCTGGGATTTGTAACAGTCGTTGGCGGATCTGGCTGCTCTGGTTGAGATTGGGGACTCGCAATGGGTTCCAGCCTGTTCTTCGTAGCACTTTTCGGTACCCGTGACCGTCCACGATCCTCGTCAGGATCTAGTTCTTGCTCTGCATCTAGATTGTTGGGCATCGTTTCATTTCGAGCCAGCTCATCTTTCTCGGCTATTGACGCTTGTGTCTTGGCCTGTTTCTCTGATTCTTGTCCACCAGAAACCCGCTTTCGCTTTTTGGCCTTCTTCTGCCCCGTATCTTCTGTCCTGCTCGCATTGATCCGTTCACTAAGAGAGCCTGGTAGCTGAGTCTCAAGGACATCTTCGACGTTGTCATGCTCTTCCGCCTCTCGTCGTAGTTGCTCTTGAATCTTATCATTCAGCTCATCTGCACCCACTGGCGACACTTCGACAGTTGGTCCCTCTTTAGTCGTAGTACTTGTTTCTGCGGGCGATGCTTTGGCCTTTGATTTCTTCATTGATTGCTGCCCAATCGATTTGCGTTTCCTACGTTTCTTCACCCCCTCAACTGGTACCACACTTTGGTTGGGGTCCTTCGGCTGCAGGGCTTGGCCTTGCGATTCCGCCTCCCTTTCCAGAGTAGAGCCAGATTGAGTCTTGACTTTTCGCTTCTTCGTTGCTATCCCTTCATTACCATTGTTCTTGGCCGGGCGCCCACGCTTTTTTGAAGCAGTCGCGGTAGGAGCTCTCCGTGAAGACTGCTGTGGTAATAAGTCATCTGGTTTCGGTGTTCTTCTGCTGGAAGGTTGCGCCGCTAAAGCTTCTGGCGCTGGCGTTCGTCTCGAAGACCGCTGCGGCAGCAAACCTGGCGCGGGGGTTCGTCTGGAGGATCTTTGGGGAGGGAGGATGTCTGGCTGGGGCGTCTTCCTGGACCTCCCAGACTTTCGAGGCTGGAGGGGAGCATCCGTAGTGTCTTCTTGGCCTGGAAGAACAAGATTGAAGCCAATGTTCTTGACTTGGCGGGTGCTGTTAAAGTCAGTACTATGTGCTTAGCGGGGTGTTTACTCAAAACTCACGCCGCACCGCGCTGGCGCTCTAAGAGGCGATCTAGCCTCCCTGATTCTGGAAACTATTAGCAAACTTCGATCAGTAGAAGGGGTATGGGGCAGTATACTGGGCGCCATCACAATATACCAGGTCTCTACGATCTCAACGCGAGAAGAGTGACGTCCGAGGGGTCGAAGCAAGCGCGAAGTTGGAATGTGCACGACGGCAGAATTCCGCCCTGAAAGACTAAAGTACCGCTCTAAGGTCTTCCATCAACCTCAACCTTTCGCTCCCCAAGAGACCCAGCCTATCTCTCAATTGACTAGTCAGAATGGGTTGGCTATGGGGCACCTCCACCCCTAAAGCCTCCAACACCGACCCTCTCCGCGACCTCGATCCCTCCCTCCGAGATTTCCTCTCCAAAGAATCCCCCATAAAATACAATCCCGCCCCCCCCCCTCCACCACCTCCACCCCAACAGACCTCCGGAGAACCCCCCCAAGAGCCTCTCGCACCACCTCAATCCCTCTACCCCGACGGCCGCTACGCCCACCTTTGGAAAACCTACCGCCCCCAATCCGAAATCGAAGCCGAATCCAAATCCGACCAAGAAAAACTCCTCGACGTCCTCGACGGGTACAAAGCGCGAAAAGCCGAGATCGGCCGCGCGGCCGTCGAGAACTGCGTCGAGGATCAATGGGCCGTGACGGAGTGCTACGAGCATGGGAGCTTAGTGGACAGGATGCGGATGTGCAGGAGCGAGAACCGCCAATTTGAGCGCTGTTACGGGATGCAGTCGCGGTTTCTGAAGGCGCTGGGGTATTTGAGCACGTATGATCGGCCGGCGAGTGTGGATGAGGAGATCCAGATGAAGGCGGATACGCTGTATCACCGTATGTTAGCGCAGGAGAAGGCGGTGGAGGAGGCGAAGGCCGCGGGACGGCCGGTCCCTACGTTTCCGCCTATACTCTCGTCCTCGGCTGCCACGCCTCAGGATCCAGTTGCGACGTCGTCGCCGAGTCAGATGGATAAGGACGAATTGCCCCCACTCAGCCAGGGGACCGCAGCGTACCTTACCCCTGAGAGCGCGATGGCCCTGCGCAAACGGTTGAAGAAGTTGGATCCGCTGGAAAGGGAAGCGGAGCAGAGTAGCGTGATTGCGGAGATGGAGGCTGCGAAGGAGACGGTGCGGCATATCGACGACATACGGGGTGCGAAGGACAAGCGGAAACAGGAAGGCAGGGAGCCGCCCGAGGATAGGGTTAAGGGGTGGTTTACATGGTAGACTTCAGGGCAACGACGTCCGGGAGCTTCTTCGAGAAAATGGTGTTGGATACAGTGGGATTTTTATTGGTACAGAGGCAAAAGCGTGCTTCAGCATTGATGGGTTTGTGTGTCTGTGTAAAATGTATGTGTTTATCATGCATGCAAAGCTCCCATGCCATTACAAGACTCGGCGCGTATTCACTGTTTGAACGCCCCCCAATGCATACAGCACCTCCCACCCTTTTCGCTCAACCCCACGGACTCGGCTGCTGCTGCTGTTGGGGCTGCTGTCCCGGTCTCGGGAACACAGGCGTCGTATCCAAGTTTTCAAGCCCACCCATTGTACCCTGCCCCGCTTGCCATCCCTGGCCTGTTTGCTGGTTCATAAACATACTTTGCCGGAAGGGGTTGGTGCTGCCTGTGGGGCTGGCGACTAACGGGGCTGCGGACGTGTATTGCTGTTGAGGCTGTGGAGTCGTGCGGGCGAAAGGATTGGTGCCTGTGCGCTGGGGAGTTAGATGTTGAGAGAGCTGCTGTGATTGGGGAGGGGGCGAGGTGAATGGGGTGCCTGTTGGCTGCGTTGGGGGTGGAGAGGTGAAAGGTGAGTTTTGGGAGGGTGGCTGCGGAGTGAACGGTGAGGTAGAGGTTTGGCCTGTGGCTTGGTTGGATATGCTACGCGCGAATGGGTTGGAGGATTGTTGACTGCCTGGCGAGGGAATAGGAGGAGCATTTGTGTATGTGGGTGTGATATGTCCTGTAGCTTGCGGGAGCATTGACTGCCGGAAGGGATTTGTGGTTTGCGGTTGTTGTCCAGTATTCGTAGCCTGCTGGGCTGGGGCGAAAGACTGTTGGCCCGTATAGAAAGGCTGCTGTTGCTGTGATTGGCCTGTCATGAACGATTGCTGCTGCGACTGACCGGTGGTGAAAGGCTGTTGCTGCTGGGAAAAGTCGGAGCCGGTGGTTTGTGGCATACTCGAGAACGGTTGCTGCTGTTGAGCAAAAGGCTGCTGAGTATAGCCACCGAAGCCGGCTTCCGTGAAATTTGTTTGTACAGGCTGTTGAGTATTTTGCATCCCAAAGGGATTGCTACTATCAAAAACCCCACTTCCTTGCTGTTGTGCCTGTGGCTGTTGAGCACGGTTGCCAAAGAAGTCCTGTTGGGGAGCAAAGCCGGTCTGTTGTGGCTGTTGGCTTGGAAATTGTGATGCGTTCTGGAAATTCGCTGCCTGCTGCTGTGACCCCAGCGCCATCGGTTGTTGATTTTGCTCGATAGAGTCGAAAAGGTCTATTAAATCTGGAGCTGGACTTTTGGGAGGCGGTGGACCGGCTGGCGCTTGAACCTGTGCCTGAGTCTGTATCTGCGTAAGTTTCGCCTTGGGGAAGCTATTGCTTGCTACCGTTTCTTTTACAGGCTGCTTCTTGAACTTAGAGGCTTCCCCATCCCCATTGCTGGTTGTCTTTTCGCCTTTTCTAGCATCTTGGTGTACCAAGTATTGTCGCCTGTTGACCTCGAAGTCTGGATCGTTGAGATACTCTTCGAGGGAAGCAGTCAGACTGGTTGGCGCGTGCTTTAACTTTGGGATTTCTAGTCGTGTTGCATTCTCATAATGCCGAGCGGTTCCTAGGAATTCCACTACAAGATTGGTCTGCTTCGTGAATGTCTTGTAGATGGCTAAAGCCCTTTGCGCATCATACTTTGACATTTCGAAATAGTGCTCTAAGAGATTAGTTAGCTTGAGAGAGTGAGTGCCACATGAGTCTGATGTGTACCAAGCACGTTGATGGTCCCTTCGTTCATGACACCATACAGCACCAGGAGATCCATAGTCAGGAGACGAAACGCGCAGACTGTGATCTCATTCTCCGCTTCTATGCTCAACAGCTAGCGAGCATCGTCAGCGTAGTACTTGCGTTCTTGGAGTTTTAGAACCCACTTCACAGCGCAAAAGACTTGATATCTGGTTTTGCACAGATTCAGTTTCCCTCAGCAAGCCCTTGTCCACTGATTGCCTTTTCAACCTGCCCTGTCCTTCTCTTACCCAATCAATCCTCGTATCTCGATACGCTTTTGCTCGGGCTAAGATGTAGTTGTAATAATGGCGAATGTTTGTTCCTTGGATTTGCACTGGTATAGGAAAATGCGTCAGCGTGCTCTCAGCCCAGCGCAACGAGGCTTGCAAGCCCCTTTGCATGATGGCCATGGTAACCCACGTTCTGTCGGGCCCCTTGCAGAGGCCATTTTGTATTCCTTGGACGTACCATCAGAGAAATTGCTTATTGCAAGCTTCGAAGGGGAGTCTGCGAGGTATTTGAGTGTGACATTTGGCTCCCCTTCACGGATCATGAGATGTACAATGATAAGCGATTTGAAGACAATTGTCCACGTCGAGTCCCGTAATCGATTCTGCAAGGCCCGAAAGATTTCGGCAACTCCAGCGTCTCCGGCATGGGTCGCGACAAGAATATGTTCCACATATTTAGCCTTTGGAGGGGCAAGCTGTGGGCGTTCATTTCAAGTTAGCTGGAGGTCAAGACTACCGATGGGGTCCTCGTCATGTAGTGACTCTTGCCTTGATTTTCGTCCCACCCTTCACAGACTTCTCGAAAGACATCTCCCAAGAGCACGTAAGAGCAGCCCCGGCCTAATTCGGCTTGTGTGGACTTTCTGAACCTAAGAGGAATGCCCCAAAAGAGGGGTCATCCTGAGGGATCCATGGATGTCAAGGCCGTCCGCAGGTTATCGAGAATGATGCGCAAGAGTGGCACGGGGCAGCTCCTCGACGTGGATCGGAAACGGGCAAATCGCGCACGCCCAGCTCCTTTAAAGAAGTCCTTCGCAGCAGACAAACCAAGAGAGTTGCTGTCGCAGACTGGGGATCGTTGGGAAGGTGTTGTAGAATTGTTATTCGACTTGACCCAATAGATGCTGTACAAGCAATGACGATGCTTGGCACTACCTCTGCAAGCCGTACACAATTAACTCTATCTATATCTATGCATGTGCACATCGAGGCACCTGTAGGCATTTTACGATAGACTCATCCTCAACAAAGACTCCGCGGTATAATTATTTCAACAAAATGGGGATTGAATTATGGACTAGGTAATCTTGCCACCACGTCCACCAATAGCTTGCAGAGATGTTGCACTGTTGTTACGTCGTATCACCCATGAAGAGGGCATCGCATGGCCAGCACCGGGTGAAAGACTGTTGACAGTATACTCGTTCTTCCGCGCAGCAAAATGACAGTCAAGCATAGTGTCCTCGAGCATCCAGTGTGCTAGCGGTCCATATCCTCGTGGACAGCACACATTGCGGGCGGCCAAGAGACGGTCCATAGAAGCACACATGATCGCACATAGGTATCGGCATTGGCATTTGTGTTTATGTACATTGCGGCCTCGTCCAGCTCGATCTCCAAATCCTGAGTCCGCCTCCATATAGTATTCACGGTAGCCTTCCAAGATTGAAGATCAGAGATGCCTTCATCGCGTCCGTTTTGTAACAAGGTGTGTGCGCCGAACGCCGATATCATGCTTCCTCTTGTCACCAACGAACAAGCCACTTGAGCCCAGCGAAGGGAGAGCTGCTCCCTGGATCGAGAGGAAGGATGTTCATATGATACACTCTAAGCTTTCATCATCTAGAGAGACATTTAGCAAAGTCCACTTGTTGAGAGGGAATCGGAACTCACTTGTTCAAAACTTGGAAGGATGGGAAAGAAGAGAAGAAGAAAGGAAGTATTAGCCATTTGTGTATTTGACCGCGAAAATGCCGAGGGTTAGTGAAATGGAACATGGCCACGCCAAAATCTGACTAGCAAACAACAGCATTAGTATGTTATCGATTTTGCTTCAAACTTTTTATAGACCTAGAGGTATATGTGTTCGCTATTATCATAGATTTTTTTTGAAATCGAATGTGGGAGTAACTGTGTACAATTTCTTGAAATGTAATGTTTTTGGTGGTTTTGGTGGGGCACGCTAAGTTTGGCCTGGACATGTTCCATTTCACCAACCCTCGGGCGCTAACTTCCCCCCTATTGATGACGCTAACGCCCAGAAGGGAAACTACTAGCTTCCATTCCCATCATCGACTTTGAAACCCTTCTGGGGCTTGACTACATTACTATCTTCAAGCAATGTCCTTCCTATATGACAATTACATGAACAACTGCTTGAAATGGATCGCTGTAGATGCATGCTAGGCCTTTGGTAAATGGGTTCGAACAATGCACGCCCAAGCCAAACGAGTTTTTATGGCCGCCAGTTTTGCGCGCTCCAGCTATCTTGAAATCTTTCAACTTTTCCGCCATCAGGCTTTGACTACTCAGCAGTCTTCTCCGAGGACTCCGAGTTTCCTGAGCCGGCAGTTTCACCAAACACGACCGAAAAGGCAAACAAAGGTCGATGACGAAGTCATCAAGACTTTCAAAGCCTCACGTAGGTCCACACCAGCTCCAAGTCGGAGTGGAAGATGGAGAACTGATCTTGCATCCATTCCAAGTCAACTGGCCACTACATTCTGGGAAATCTATAAGCAGTCTCCCGTCTCTTTTAAAGGAGGAAGGCGAGCAGCGGGTAGTATTATACGGCTATTTAGGTACACGGGCAGATATATCAAAAAGAATATCCTTTGTCGATCTTTTCGACCTCAGAATGTATGAGCATGTCCAACTTGTCTCCATACCAGGTGAAGACAACCCAAGCACCGATTCAGTGCACGAAAATCTGAAGAAACTGAGACCAAATACTCCTGTCGTCGTCACTGGTTTTCTCAAAAAGAAAGTCAAGAAGGCCAAGCCCACTCCGAGTCAGGAAGAAGAGATACCTCAAGCCGAGGTCCACGTGACTGAAGTGCAAAGTTTGAACGACTTTCCTCCCGACATCATTGCAAAGCACGATACAGAATTCCCCCCCGAACAGCGTCATCTTCAATTTCGGACAGACAAGATGCTGAGGGAGATCGTATATCTGCGTGCGGAGATTCGGCACACGTGCCATGTTAGCATGTCCCGACTCTTTCCGGCTGTAGACATAGAGACCCCGGTTCTGTTCAAGTCTACGTCGGAAGGCGCTAGAGAATTCATCGTCCCAACCAGGCGAAAGAACTCAGCCTATGCGTTACCGCAAAGCCCCCAGCAATACAAACAAATATTGATGGCCAGTGGTTTCCCAAGTTATTATCAATTCGCCAAATGCTTCCGGGATGAAGATCTGCGAGTAGATAGACAACCTGAATTTACGCAGGTATGGTCAATTTTCTCGCTGCCTTTCCAACTCTGTGAACTAATGTTTTAACTTGACAGTTGGACATTGAGTGCGCCTTTACCACTGGCGCTCAGATTATGCTGAAGACGGAAAATCATATTATACGCGCCGTGTGGAGAAAAATGCTGAATCTTGAGCTTCCAAAACCCTTTCCCCAAATGACTTACATGCAGGCCATGTCAGAATATGGTTCGGACAAACCCGATCTACGCATCCCCATAAAGCCATTCTCCAGAATTGATCATGTGCTACCTGCAAATCTTATTGGTATGATCACTTCGCTAAAAGATCCTATCATAGACGCCATGCTAGTCCCTTTCGAAACGTCTGCGGCCGAGACTCGCAAGTTTGTCACTCAATTCTTGAACTCTTCGGATGGGAAGCTGTTTCTTGAGGAAGAGGATGGAAGCCCGGGTATCTTCATCTACGGTTCCGGGACACCATTACAGGGGCTGTCGGCTTTTGGATTTGAAGCGGCACAGAAGATGGAGGAGCAATTTGCACTCCAAGATGGGAACCTACTAATATTGCAAGCCCGCAAGAATGAGCTCCTTGCTGGAGGCTCTACAACGCTCGGTCATCTGCGCAATGCTCTCTACAGAGCAGCAGTCCAAGATGGACTGCTCCCCACACCCTCTTGGGATGATTTTAAGCCGCTGTGGATAACAGACTTTCCTCTCTTCTCTCCTTCAAAAGATTCTGAACCAGGGCAAGGTGGGAAAGCTGGCCTTGCCTCAACCCACCATCCGTTCACATCACCAAAAACACCAGAAGACGTTGATATGCTCTGCACAGATCCAACCAAAGCCATTGCGAATCACTACGACCTTGTCATCAACGGAGAGGAAATTGGAGGAGGCAGTCAACGTATCCATCATGCCAAAATGCAGGAATTCGTATTTCGAGAAGTTCTTCAGATGGACGATGAACGAGTTTCGGAGTTCTCACATCTATTAGAGGCCTTGCGAGCCGGTTGCCCACCTCATTCTGGAATTGCCCTGGGCTTTGATAGACTGGTTGCAATGATTGCAAGCTGCAAGTACAAGACCAAATTGTCCATGCGCGATGTGATTGCGTTTCCGAAGAGTGGAAAAGGAGAAGATTTGATGATCAACAGCCCTGGACCCATGAGTGAGGAGACTCTCAGGACGTACCATCTTCAGTTGCGCGAATGATGCTCTAGAGCTGGGATTGCGCGAGGCAATTTGGGCAATGGCGGCGAGAAATGCCGACAAATGGCAGGGGATGGTAGCATGGTTCCTGCCGAGAAAAAGGACGCGTCGGCTTGAGGGGTCGGATGCGCCAAAGCTTGTAGTTGTGGTGGGAGTAAATAGGGAGGCGGTCAGAATATAGGATAATCACAGCCATCCATGTTGATGTGTTTACAGGGACGAACGCAGAAGGTTTGGCAAGGTGGCTTTATGAGGAACACTTCCGAGGCTAGCTCGATTATGTGGTGTAAGAGTAATCAATCTTCTGGATTTAGACAATATAAATGATTCTAGAGGCATATTTCGGCTCCACTTTCGTATTCGTACCTACCTAGACACCTCACCTATACACACCTCCAAACATCCCATCCTCCACCCCCTCATCACCCAACCAAATGGCC
>JAABUQ010002985.1_pt1 | contig 32117 bp, 33 predicted proteins | sample 5560001 | NCBI WGS metagenome assembly JAABUQ01 (sample SAMN10711888, study PRJNA513371) | rock metagenome | isolation source: Antarctica rocks | place: Antarctica: Victoria Land, Finger Mt nord | collected 2015-12-18 | reverse complement strand
ACCCCCCCCGCTACCTCTCCCACCTCCAGATCTACCACCTCCACCTCCACCTCCAACTCTACCGCACCTACCTCAACCCCCCCCACCTCCACCATCGACGAAAACCCCCACCGCCCACCCCCTCCCAACCAATCTTCCCCCCCTACAAACTCGCCCAACTGATCCAAGCCGGCGTGCTCATCACCCCCGAGCTCGTCTCCGGCCACCACCTGACCCTCAAGCTCCTTTCGATCGGGATCGATGTCGAGCTAGCCACGTGGATGGCAATGAGGATCACAGAACAACTGAACGAAATCGCCGATTGGTACATCGATGAGCACTTGCTGAAAGGGTACACGGATGGTTTAGGACTGCAGGGGTGTATTGATCGGTTTGCGGTCTACTATGGAGGGTTGATGCGTTCGTACTGATAGCCTGTGCTTTCTTGGTCCATAGGACTGTGACTGGTAAATGATTTGCTGCGTTGATGTATTTTTGGGGGTATGCATGCTGTCTCCGTGGTTTAGAGGGATTTTCATGGTCGAGGCCGAGATGCATGATGGAGGCAGTTGTAATCGTCACGTCTTTGAAGAGGGAAAGAAAAAGAGGAAGGCATAGACTCAGGGGGGGTAGATGTGTGCTCTCAGACTTAGAACAAACACCACACCGATCAAACCATCCCTACCCATCGCCTCTATCCACCACACTGCCCATCCCACCTCTCTCCCCTATCCCACCATTCCCCTTCCTAATTACCACCAACCCCTCAACCTAACGGACCCTTCTTCTCCTCCCCCACCCCTTGTGGCGGCCTTATCGGCTTAACCGCCTCCACATAATCCACCCTCCCAGCCGGGGCCAACAACCAAATATCCTGCGGCCCCCTCGCCCCCCCCGGCCGCATCCCCAAAAACCCCATCGGGAACCCAACCTCAAACGGCACCGCCCCCTCAATCTCCCCCACCTCCTCCTCACTCAGCTCCAGGCTCAACGCCTCAATATTCCCCTTCAAATGCTCAATCTTCCTCCCGCCAACAACGGGAAACACATACGGCGCTTTGTGCATGACATACGCCAACGCGACACTCGTGACCAGCGTGCCCCTCCTGTCCGCAATCTTCTCCATCGCCTCAGTCAACTTGACATGGTTCTCGCTCGGCGGCCCCATCTTCCGCCCTTCATCCCCCATCGCCTCCCTCTGCTTCCTGGTCTTGAAATTCCCACCCCCGAGTGCGCCCCAGGGGGCAAGGCCCATACCCTCAGCCGCGCACATGGGGATGATATCGCGTTCGAAGTCGCGCTGGGCGGCGCTCCATTGGCCTTGGTAGACGACGAATTGGCGGAGGCCGTGGTCGCGGGCGTACTGGTTTGCTTTGGATACGACCCAGGCCGGGGTGTCGGAGATGCCGAGGTAGAGGACGCGGCCCTGGTTGCAGGCCGTGTTGAGGGATTGCATGAGTTCGGGGATGGAGGTTGTCATGTCCCACCAGTGCACGTAGAGGATGTCGATGTAGTCGCTTTGGAGCTTGCGGAGGGATTCGCGGAGGGAGATGTGTAGGGATTTGGTGCCGGAGCCGGCGGTGTTGGTGTGGATTTGGTCGGCGTGGCCTTTGTGGTTGGTGAAGGAGGTGGTGTATTTGGTTGCGATTACCATTTGGTCGCGTAGGCCTGGGTGAGCGGCCATCCATTCGCCGATCCAGGTTTCGGACTGCTCGGCTTGGTAGTTGTTGGATGTATCGATGAAATTGCCGCCTTGGCTGTGGAAGAAGTCGAGGAGTTTGAAGACTTCTTCTTTGGATAGGGCGCCCATCACTTGGCCCCTGTGAGGGCATGAGCATTGGGGAGCGGGATATTCAGCAGAGAGCACGAGGTTGGGATTTACCATGCATCACCAAAATTCATGCCGCCTATGCATTGTGGGCTGACCTTGATTGAAGCAGAAGGAGATAAGAGGCGGTGCCTTCCGAGGACTGATTTTGGGGGAGGTGCAGGATTCATTGTGGATGTCCAAGTCGAAGTGTCTTTTGTGCTGATGGAAACTGCAATGTTCAACGTTCAATTGGTGGAGAATTGAGAATCGGGACAAAGGAGAAGCAGGTGGGGAAAGAAGCGGCTCTTAAGTAGCATTTCTAGTCTCAGTTGGGGAGTTAAACAGGCAGATCGAGGGATGCGTAATGGGGTTGAGGGGAGGGAGGGAGGGGTTGGAAGGGTCCAAAGAGAACTGTACCTGAAAAGTCTGCGGGAATACTTCCACCCTTGCGATTTATCGGACGAAACGGACGATGGTCTCCGACGGAGGGTACAAGAAGGCTTTCCGGTATATGGGAGAGAACAGAGACTCTTGAGAGGTTTTACCGGTACCAGAACACAGGTAGACCAAGGCATATGTTGCGGAGGCTGAACGGGTGGAAAGAGAGCCTGACAGGAGCATACATCACGGGGCGAATTGCAGAGGTACACAAAATATACTCGAATTAGTTACCGCCTCTATCATCTATGCCCCTTCTTTTAGTAGGTACAGCCCAATGTAGAAGAAGCCAGAACCAGCCATGTCAATTATAAGATGCTGCTCGCGGTCGTACATGTCGTACGTGGGTATAGTTGAATGCGAATGATGAATTTGAAGAAAGACGCCGCCGATGGAAATATTTGGCGTGGTGGCCGCACTGCTCAGCTGAAAGTCGCCCCAACGCCTATGCCAATAGCAGGAGCAATTGCCAAAACGGGTCGTCATGTGCACGAGCATGAATTTGGAGGAAGCCAGATCAGGGACCTGGCCCTTGTGGTGGTCCACTCGCCCCATTGTCCGACCCAGGGTCCTCTTGGATGGTCTGTTTCCAGTATTCCGGAAGGCAGACACAGACGAGCTATCACTTCTGTTAGCGTCGCATCTATGGTATAAGCACAGCCTACTCACTGGGAATGCTTTCAACTCTCCACTCGGAGGAGAGTCCCCTCTTCTACCCGACGAATTTGAGACCCCACTGTCTCTGTGCACCTTTCGCTTCGGATCGTATTCATCGGCCCGCTCGTTGATGCGCACTCCAGTCGCCCAGCCGTCGTCCCAAATCCCCACGACTTTCAGCATGTCACCTCTTTCAAGCTCAAACTCATCACCAGCTCGTGGTTGGTATGCCCACAGCACAGAAACTCTGTCGTTCGGGTGTATCTCATCCTGGGAGTAGTAGTCCTTGAAAAAAGGCAATTGCTCTGATTGCCCGCTTGCGACGCCCTCCGGGGACGATATCTGCCCCTCGGTGTTCGGTGAGCTGTAATCATCCAGCGCTCCTAGAGCAGATTGACTCGACAAAGAGCCATTTCTCTTCCCTGCCGCTACTTGAACTTGACGTGGGCGAGACTCGGGGGTGGTGTCGTTGAAGGCTTCAGACTCTGACGTATCTCCATATCGCCTATGGCCGCCAATACCAGCAGCAACAGCCGTCGCTCCATATGATGGCGAGTCGCTCGAACTTCCTTCTAAGGCGGACATCCTAGCGACTCGCCCTCCCGCCTGCGGTCCATAGTCTGGTGGAAGGGATTGACGCGCCGGCGGTGGGGCAAATGTCATAGGACTTCCGCTTTTTCGCTGCGGTGTAGGCTGATTGAAAATGCTCGCTTGGCTGCCTCTTCGTCGTCTTCGCAGACACATGCAACAGAACAGGAGCAAGGCGATCAAGAGAAGTGCCCCCAAGAGTGAACCAACCACGATTCCAGCAATCTGACCTCCAGAAAGACCGGAACTATGGGATGCACCACTGGATGGAGACGCGGTACTATTAGAGGTAGATGATGGTAAGAAGGGAGGTAAGGAGGTAGTGGATGGTAATGTCACTCCTGGACATCGGCTGGTAACGTTCGCTCCGACGCAGCATGAGTCGGTTGCGTTGGGGGAGCTGGTGGCGCAGTAGCCGCACAGGCCCTGAAGATTCGTTGAGAAACCACAGTCGTTCGGTTCGTTTTCCTCGCCAGTTATGCATCCGGAACTTAGGGAGTCACTTGGGAGTGCGCAGTTTGTGAAGTCTGCTCGAATTTGACCCACAAAGTTTTGACGAGGGCTACCGCAAAGCTGGGAGTTAACAGCAATACCCTCTTCGCTGGTCGCTTGCTGGGCCTGGTAACGGTGAGTAAAGCGCGTCTTTGTGGAAGGACAGATACTGACGCAGGACTCTGCACACAGTGGCGAGGACTGCGAGCTTGAGAGCGAGCACGGTTTGATCGAGTTTTGTACAATGGAATTACAGATTACGCTAGTGGTATAACGAGCATAGAAGTTGGTGGTGTTCGTGAGGTTGACATTATTGCAGCCAAGCAATTGTTGGTACCTTGTCTTCATATCAGTACAATTTATTCCAGGCAGGTTGTATGGAGCTCACCGCTGCTGCACATAGCTCATATTGACATATTGACCGAGTTGTGAATCGAATTGATTGGTGCTCGAGACAAAGGCAAGGAACGGGCTGGGAGATGTCAGCAACAGCTTCAGTGATGCTATGCATGGGAAACATACTATAACGATGTCAAGCTCGAGTCTGTCGAGACGGAAGACTGATTGAAAGCTGGACATTGCGTTGAACCCTTTAGAGGTATACAGCTCTGCGCCATAGTTGTAGGGACTGTGGTTGCTAGGAGAGCGAAAAGGACGGTCGATGTTCTTGATCTCGAAGATCTTGGCCTGATCGACGGGCCATTGCGCGCGGGAGCTGGAGGTGAAGGCATATGTAGGGCGAGGTCCTCAGCAGAGACCTTCAGTCGGGTTTGCCTCAACGCATTATGTCTTTCGCGTCTTGTCTTTTCCCCTGTTTGCCAACAGCTCTTCCAACAGCTACCCGATAGACACCTATTCTCAACGCGATGATCCGCTTGTCTGCGATTCGTCTGTACGAGACACACAATATTGTACAAGCACAATAGTAAGGACGAGAAAGAGAGACAAGAACGAAAAGGGTAAATACAGTAAAGAGCGTCGAGACGAAGAGGGAAATGAGGGAAGGAGCGGACTTCTATTGGATGAGAGCAAACAATCACGAAAAGGGTCAAGGAGATTAGTGTGATAGACTAGAGCTGGATAGTAATAGTGCCGGGAAAGGTCCAACTAAACCCCTGCAACGCCTAAACAGTCAATTTCACAATTGCGGTTGCAGGGTTCTTATGACATGCGACACGAGAATATTGCTCGATGACTCTTTCAATTGACTTTCATTCATGAACAGAGTAGCTGTACATACATTTTCTCATTTTTTGTTGTAAAAAGGTTCGGCGAATGGCCGACCAAGCTACAGAAAAAACAGCTGCCATGGATCTGAACGCTGATGGCCCTCAAGAACCCTCCAAGAGTGCAGTAAAGAAGGCAGCAAAACAAGAGAAGCTGGCTGCGGAAAAGGCAGAAAAAGCGAAGAAAGCTGCAGCAAAGCCTGCCCAGGACCGTGGTAACGCTGAAGCTAAGAAAGAGAAAGCCCCAAAGAAGACTGGAAAGGAAGTCGAAGGCGTAGAGCTCAAATCGGTCAATGTTGCCAAGGAAGCCGACTTCTCCACTTGGTATTCGCAAGTCCTCACCAAGGGCGATATGATATCTTACACCCAGATCTCTGGTTGCTATGTTTACCGAGTACGTTGGAGGTCTGGAAATTCACGCTGAATGCTCACTAAGATATGTCTAGCCGGCGTCCTACGCAATATGGGAGGTTATTCAGGCATGGTTTGACAAGCGCATCAAGAAAATGGGTGTCGACAACTGCTACTTCCCAATGTTCGCCACACAAGAGCAGCTCGAAATTGAAAAAGCACACGTCGAAGGTTTCGCCGCCGAAGTCGCATGGGTCACACATGCGTAAGTCCGTCGCTCACTCTCCACCGATCGTCTCTGTAATACTGACTCTTTTGACAGCGGCAAAACTCCTTTAGAAAAGAAAATTGCCATCCGTCCAACATCAGAAACAGTCATGTACGGCCATTACTCAGACTGGATACGGAGCCACCGAGACCTTCCCCTGAAATTAAATCAATGGAACTCCGTTGTCCGATGGGAATTTAAACACCCCCAGCCATTCCTCCGAACACGGGAATTCCTCTGGCAAGAGGGTCATACGGCCCACCTGACAAAAGCCGAATCCGAAGAAGAAGTCCTCCAAATCCTCGAACTCTACGCCGGGGTCTACGAACAACTCCTCGCCGTCCCCGTCATCCGCGGCCGAAAAACAGATAAAGAGAAGTTCGCAGGTGGCGACTACACAACTACGGTTGAAGGCTACATCCCCGAAACCGGCCGCGGAATCCAAGGCGGCACAAGCCATTGCCTCGGACAAAACTTCAGCAAAATGTTCGATATAAATGTTGAAGACCCTGCCGCTAAAGACGGCAGGAAAATGAACGTCTGGCAGTGTTCCTGGGGCCTCTCCACCCGCACCATCGGTGTCATGGTCATGATCCATGGCGACAACCGCGGTCTCGTTGTCCCGCCGCGCGTTGCAAAAACACAAGTCGTCATCGTCCCCGTCGGCATAACCGCAAAGACAACCGATGAGGACAAAATCGCCCTCTACAAGCAAGTCGACGCGCTCGAAGAAATCCTCAAGGCGATCGACATCCGCGTGCTATCAGATAAAAGCGAAGGCTACTCCCCCGGCTGGAAATTCAACGAATGGGAGCAAAAAGGCGTCCCCCTGCGCCTCGAATTCGGGCCCGGCGAATCCAAAGGCCATTTCGTCACCACCTCCCGCCGGGACATCCCCGGCAAAGAAGGCAAAGGCCAAACAGCCATCACCCAGCTCGGCGCCGAAGTGCCCAAACTCCTCGAAGCCATCCAGAAAGACCTGTACGACCGCGCGGATGCGAAATTCAAGGAACACACCATCAAGATCGAGCGGTGGGAGGACTTCGTGCCGAGTCTGAACAAGAAAAATATCAATCTGATCCCGCACTGCTTGAGGGAGGAATGCGAGGATAGCATCAAGGACCTGAGCGCTCGGAGGGAGGTCGAGGACGATACGCCGCAGGATGAGCGCGCCCCGAGCATGGGGGCCAAGAGCTTGTGTATTCCCTTTGAGCAGCCCCGGGAGGGGATCGAGGCCGGGCGGAAGTGTTTGAACCCCGAGTGTACGAATGCGGCGGAGAAGTGGTGTTTGTTCGGTCGGAGCTACTGAGGCTCGCTGCGCCTTGCGATGAGGAATGAAGTCGAGCTACTGAGGTGCTGCGTGTTGCGATGGGGAATGAAGGCAGGGGAATTTGCGATGGTGCAACGCGGCATGACTTGGGAGATCGGCAGTGGCTCCGAATCGAATGTCCAGATACCTGCGGCCTGGCAAGGAATTTGAATGATGTTATGTGAGTGGTGGCATAGTGGAGGATGCGGAAGGGATATCGACCACCAGATAGAAGGATCTGCTTCGCAGCAATCCCCACGGCCGAGCTCGCGTCTACTAGCATCTACCATAGAATAGCACACAAAACCCCTCAACCTCTGTGCCCACAGCTTCAAACAAATCCCGCTTGCTCTCTTAGCAAATCTAAGGTAACATTCATAGTTTCACTTCACACTCAATGCCCATGCCCCTCCTCAGCCCTCTGCTCCGGATCCAACTTCACCAGCGTATCAATCCGCATGACCGCAATGCACGCCTCGACCGCACTCTTCAACTGCCGGATCTTACTCATACTCGGCTCCAGCACCCCGGCCTTGACCTGATCCACCACTTTCCCCCTCGTCAAATCAAGCCCATAATTCCTATAATTCTTGCTCCGGGCAACCTGGCGTTTTTCCTCCGCCTCCGCCGCCGATGCTTTCCCCCCCTTGCTCGGGCTCTGCGGGGACGGGGCTTCCTGCGTGCGTTGGGATGTAGCGTGCAGGGAGCGGAGTTGGGCGACGAGGTCGGAGGCGTCTTTGGCGGCGTTGACGGCGAGGGTGCGGGGGATGATGAGGAGGGATTGGGCGAATTCGCCGATGGCGAGTTGTTCCCTGCTGCCGACGAAGACGGCGAATTCTTCGAGGTAGATGTGCAGGGCGGTTTCGACGGTGCCGCCGCCGGGGACGATGGAGCCGGATTCGAGGGTGCGTTTGACGGCGGAAAGGGCGTCGTGGATTGAGCGCTCCATTTCGTCGAGCTGGTAGTCGTTGGAGCCGCGGAGGATGAGGGATGCCGAGGTGTGCACTTTGGTGCCTTTGACGAGGATGCATTCGTCGTCGGAGATGCGTTCTTGGACTACTTCCTCCGCGTGGCCGAGGGAGGCGGCTTCGAATTTCTCGTCACCGTTAAGGTCGCTGAGGGAGGCGATCAGGGTTGCACCTGTGGCTTTGGCGATGCGGCGGAGGTCTTCTTTCTTGCAGCGGCGGACCGCCATGGCTCCTTTCTCGATGAATTGTTTCAGGCAGAGATCGTCGATGCCTTTTGTGGTGAGGATGACGTTGGCGCCGGCTTTGAGGATCATGTCCACGCGCTCCATGACCATAGCAGATTCGCGCTCGCGAATTTGTTCGAGTTGGGTCGGATCGTCGATTGTGATGTTGACGCCGAGTTTCATGCGTTCTTTTTGCAGGTTCATGTCCAGGCAAGCGATTTTGGCGTCAGTGATGCGGGTTTTCATGGCTTGGGAGGCGACGGTACAATTGAGGGCGTAGCCTTTGACGAGGACTGATTCTAGCGAGCTTTTACCATGGGCCTTGAGGACGTTCACAGCTTTGACGGGGTATTTGGTTTCGTTGCGGTTGTTTGTCGACTTGACGGATTGCATGGCGTCGACTGCCATATTTGAGAAGAATTCTGAGTCGGAACCTATGATCTTGCTTGACATTGAAGTCTTTGCTATGTTTATTAGAGACTCCCGTCCAAGGCTTTCGACTTTGGTGCTTATGTTCTCGTTCATGTATTTGACGGCTTCTCGTAGCGCTAAGCGATAGCCTTGGATTATTGTAGTAGGATGTATTTTGTTTTTCATGAGATCATTTGCGCGTCGTAGTAGCTCTGCCGCTATTATGACCACTGATGTTGTACCGTCACCTACCTAAAGACTTTCAGCAGGCTTTTCCGCCAGCACGACCTAATTCCCCTTCACTAACCTCCTTGTCTTGTTGTTGTGCCAGATCCACCAGTATCTTTCCTGCCGGATGCTCGACATCCAGCAGACTTAATATCGTCGCTCCATCGTTTGTGACTGTGACATCCTTCCCGCCTTCAGCGTGGAAAGTCTAGTAGAAGTGTGCATTTCTCACCCCAATATCGTCGACCATCATTTTGTCCAATCCGGAGGGGCCAAAAGAGCTTTTGACAACATTTGAGATGGCCTGTGTAGCGGCAACTGTGCAGAGATTAGCATAGGAAAGCGAATTCTCAACACTTAGACTTGTATACCATTTTGATCTCGAATGTCTGCTCCACTGATTTTCTGACCTCCGAGGACTGCATTCTGATATGAGCCCAGATATGATATGAGAGGGATAGACGAGACTCACAAAGGGTCCCAGCGTTACGAGGCTGCTCAAACATACTGGCCATCTTGCTTGAGAAATGGTGATTGTTAAAGAAACAGGCTCTTGTGACCTCTTTGCTTCATCCATTAGGATTTTTTCTTGCGAGGTTCGTGATTTTGGAGAACTCACGCGTCAGTCGTAGGGCTGAGACTGTCCTCGCTATACGCTAGATAAAGTACAGTAAAAAACATTTTGCCAAACTTTCTGCTTTCAACCTTACCACACTTGCATACATGCGCTTTGTTAGGCAAGTTGGATTTAGGACATTAGTATTTGCATAATGCTCATATTGGTATCGGAAGCGACGTTGGTTATTGTCATGTTGATGTTAGTAATTTCGGCTTTGAAGATCAGACTCACAAAATCGGTGCATTTCCTTTCCTCCTCGATGCTCACATCACTTCCATATGATCTCGATGATGCTCTGCTTTCGCCTGCCTTATTTTACTTGGGGTCCAATTTTCATTTCACAGTTCATATCGTTCAGTCTACAACTTGCAACTTTCCGCCCAGACCATACTATTACAGAGGAGGCGACAGGGCGTACTGGGCGGTCACTTCCGATTCCGAAGACGCATGAAGACAAGTATCTCTGGCCTGGTTCCCCTCGTTCACATAAGTCCCTGAAGCGTAGCTATCGGCAGCCGTCAAACGTATGGCCTAGTGGCTTGATACCTGTCTGTTACAGGGACTCAAGGTCAAAAGCCAAGCTCGATCGTCTATTCAAAGAGGCCTTGTCTCTTTGGAAATCTTCATTCGAACGAGACTTTGGCCCTGATAGCTGGCCGATCCAAGTACAATGGCTCGGTGTTGCCGTCTCTGAAGTGGAGTCGCAAATCTTGACAGCTAAAGGAGAACCCCATTGCAACCCTGCTAGCATCCAAGTCATATATATTGAATGGACCCCGGAGTCTCGGTGGTTCTCAGATCTCGGGTTCCAGCATGGAGGGCCAACCAACATGATCCTCAGCACTAATACAATGAGTCCCTTGCAGAAAATTGTGCATGAGATCGGGCACGGCTTCTTCGCGTTACGACATGAACATCAGCGGCCTGATGCCGCAGTATATCTCAAATTCACATGTCAGAGATTGAGGGATTTCCAAAGCACTGTATCTCAGCAGGAGGAACCTTGGATCAAAGACGGACATGAACCTGGTTGGGTCGTAGACAAGGTCTGCCCAAATAGTACACTTGCAAAGGAGATTGGCTTTTCCGCATGGAATCTGGCGCCTGACCCTCATGATTCAGGCGTCGTGGACGGGCCGTTTGACTTTGACTCGGTCATGATATATGGTTCTTTTACGGGAGGGGATTGGGTGTTGGAGCGGGTGCATGAAGTTGATTTGGGTGGGAGGTTGACCAAGTGGATTCAACGCAACGTTATTCCTTCGCGTGGAGATACTCGGCAGATTTCTCAGCAGTATGCCGACACCAATCAAGCAAAGAGACTGAGATGAAGAATGGTAACCCGCGATCAAGTGACTGCTGTACACGAGTGTAGACTGAGCTAAAAAAAAAAATCGAACTTTACATAGTGACCTTGATCAACAGGGGATTTGCGCCGAGCAATTATTGCTCTTGTTTACACAGGATGACGAACCTCTGGATAGACAAGATAGTGGCTTGTTGTCTCTTCTATGTCTTCCGAACTTTTGATTCTCTCGGATCTTACCACAACCCAGTTAGCCCGTTGTTGGAGTGTCTGATAGGATTCCCAATGTCTGACATGCGTCGAGTCTAGAGCAATTCGGGCAGACTACCTAGAGAAGGTAGCTCTCCCCAGTCCGTGAAGGTGCTCCGCAGGCAGCGAGAAAGATACGCTACTGCCTCGAACAACACCCTTCAATCGTGACCGAGCAAGCGGCCATAGCGGTGATGTCTACTGCAAGAACCAACAACTCAACATCATGCGCACGCTCCTTCTCGAACGTAAGCAAACATTCATTTATATTGACGGCCACAGAGCTCATCTTCTTTGCTGCTCTATCACCACAGACTATTCTGGATCTCTTCGTGAATTTGCAAGAGCCTCAAATTTTAACCAAAACTGATTCTCGATATGATCTTTGAGCCTTCTCGCTTCCTCAAGGTGTTCTTTCAGAAATTCGAAATCACCATCGTTGAGACTCGCCTCGGCATGAAGTTCCGACCGGATACTTTGACGTCTAGTAATAGCATCCAGTGGTCCTCTCTTCGGCACATCTTTGAAAGACGGTCGTGTGAATGGATATGCTCTAAGCTTAAATTGTATCTCTGGAGGTAAAGCTTGTGGGATTCTCTCACTAACTCGTATTAGTTCAACGACGTTATCACTAGGACAAAGGGTCCTCACAGAGATTCTCCTGTCCGCTGATATCATAGTACCATAACATCGTCGTCGGTAGGAGATTCACCATGATCGACAAGGAAGTAGCAACGACGAGTGTCGTAACCGGATAGAGTGCCGGGTGTACTCCAGCGGTCTTGTCTGGGACTCTAATCACGATTTCAATGACGATGGCAAATAAGATCTAGCATAAATAGCAACTTTTCATGAAAGTCGTTCCCGGGTAGAATTTGTTTGGACTAGCACCCATATAGGTTTCTATGAGCTTCCTTAAGGTGCGGTACTGTGTCCTTAGGCACGCAAGCAGCTGTCTCCCTACATGGCGTGCACAAAGAAGAGAAGGATGGTTGGTACTCCGGAACGCTCTTTTCCTAGATTCAAAGCACCATAACGTTTGTTTGACAGTGCTAAACCCCATTCAGCGGTTTTCCCCTTTCCAGCGTCGAGTAACGAGTTACCGTAACCTGGCGCCAGATCTATAGCCGTTTACCTTATACCCGCAATCCACTTAGGTAATCCTCGTACTTACCTAGGTAGGTCTAGCCATCCTGTCGAACGACACCAAACCCCATCCAGCGGTTTTCTCCCTTCAAGCGTCGAGTGTCGCCATTCTGTCTCGCGCCATGACCTCGCAGCCATTTTATACCACGTGCACACCCCACTTAATTCGAGCACCAAACCCCATTCAGCGGTTTTTGCTCCTCCGGCATCGAGAGTCCCTAAACTATCGCCATAACCATAACCGCCGGCGCCACTATACGAAATCCTCGGACAGTGGCATCTTCCCTTCTCTCCCCCAAAGTTTTGCGCACGGCGCTGGTTTGAGTATACCGTTTTGTTGGGCATATTTTCAAAATGCTTTTGTATACCGTATATCTACTAAAACGCGACCGCGCTTTGTGGTGCATTAATTTAGGTAGATGGGCCCAAGAGAGCGTCCTCGCTCGCCTGCTGAGGTTATAGTCACCTGCCGCCGCGGTGCTCAACCCCCAAGTACTGTAGTGTTACCTACTGCTCACTCAAGCTCCCCTTGGATCACCCACGACGCCGGCACTACTCGCTCCTGCTCTTATGAAACCCTTTCCTCTTGCCTTCTTTGCTTCCGATAAATTGGCTAGGTCAGATGGTAACAGTGGTGAGACGGCGGCGTTGTCTATGAGTACATTGACATTTGGTGAAATGTCTGACACGCCCTCGTCTTCTCGGATGGTGTCGGCTTGCGAATCAGTAGCGGTGAGCGCCCAAATTAACAACTTCCCTTTGCGACTGCTGTAGCTATAGATGCTTGATTCTTGAGTGACCTGCTTTATGAAATCCTCCGTCTTGATACATGCGTTCTTGTCATGACCGTCTTTCGGTGCGAGGACGTAATTGAATACAGAAGCAGGAGTGCCCCCATTGCTTTGTGAAGATAGACTGTCAGCAGCTGTACAGAATGTTGCGATAGAGCTCGAGGTGAGAACCAAGAAGCTGGAGATGGGCGTGACCAACAAGGCTCTGGGTTGATTTGGTGCAAATATACACGCAAATGCTAAAATATGATGAAGAAGACCGCGGTTGAAGGTCTGGAGAACTCAACCTTTAGCAACTCATTATAACTTTTGATTATTCTTCTGGCAAGAATCAGTGCCTTGCTAAGGACATACTTTGAAAGCCTGAACGAGCAAGGAAATTCCGAGCATCGAAGACAGCGATGTATCCTCATACCTCTTGTCCTGTTCAACACCCGTGCGGTCTGGTGGTACCACACTCTGTGATGCATTCTCAGCATCCAAAAGATCCTGCTGAGTTTCGGGTGATGTCTCTTGGGCCATTTTGATACTCCAATGGAACAAAGGCTTATGGCGGACGAATCGAAGAGAGACGAATACTGGAGATGTGCTGAGACCAAGTGCTTCACAGAAGCAGAATATTCGGGCTATTTCCTATCTCGGAGGATGACGACAGCGTGATTCACAGCGCTAGAGGCGAAGGATGCGAGTCGTCAGCCTTGGCCAAAGACGAATATCCTGGGTACGTGAGTGGATGAATCTGATCACTGGGGCCTAGTTGGTTATGTCTAGAAAGGGATATATTGACATCTGACACTATTTTACGATGGGATTGAGGATCAGAACAGCAGGAGCTGAGCAGTCGGCCCCAATTGATCTCTGTCGTCGACAGTATTAAGTCATGCTCGCCCTTGCTCCTTAGGTCTGGTCTGCGCGTTCAGTGGTTTGCCTAGTGATAGATAACGACCCTTCGTGGGCTGCATATGCATCTGTTGTCGTAGCCTTCATGTACATGATGGAACATATGGCGTGCGTAAAAGGCCAAACGCAAATCCTATAGTGTCCCGCCACAAGGTAAAAGCGCTTGCGGACTTGCGGGAAGAGCAGTATATCCTTGCTTGAGAATGCAGTTGCCAACAATAGCTCCGTTCCATCGTATTGTTCCGTATGACTCCCCCCAGTAGCGTCCCCCAGGGTGCGTATACATATGCTTCATTAACAGCTGTACCGCTTCGTAGAGATTTCCATTTGTTATGGCTCCGATACTCCCTGGGGTTGGCGCAAAAACCAACTCAAAGTCGAGGCCTCTGTTGTAGTATCGGATGCCACTCGCAAAAGGGTCGCTAGCTGAGAGTGGGCCTGCAAAGAGTAAAACGTTGATGAAGGCCGAGATGACCTCTCTGACAGGGTAGAATCTAGCATCTATTGGGTCTCTAACTCGAATTTCGAGGCCTCTCCCATTGGAGGCCCCAGCTAGTTGATTCTGCGAGTTGGCATCCAAGGGTGACTGCGCAGGAAACGAGGATGCAGACGAAGAGTCTAGTGTCTGATTCAACGTGGTCTGGTCCGGGCTATTGATGCTCGGCGGAGTGCCTATATTGGTTGAGTTCGGCTTGGACAACGAGGAACAGAATCTTGGTCGGGATATTTTCCCAAATCCGAGTAAGGCAGTATCATTCAGCGTTCTGAATGAGACTTCCTCGAAGAGAGGTCGCTGTCGGTCGCCCATTGCATCGTACAAAGCCACCAGAGACCACATCGCAGTCTTTGTCTGATAGCGTTTTGTACCTATCATGTTCGAGACAAGTTGGAGATTCATTTGTGGCAAATTTGGATTGGTTGGTGGGAGCTTATTGTATCTCAGCAGCTGCCCATTCCAACCATATTTGGCTAGATCGCCCATCCACCATACAATGGAGTAATAAACCTCCTCACGCGTAAACGGTAAGTCAATGATCCGCCATTGCGACCACGTAACTGTGAAGTGGTCCGGAAGCGGTTCTGGAACATTCAATGTAATGTTAGAAATCCCACAGACCGTCCCTCCTGCTCTCCGGATAACGAGCTTCTGGGAGACATTCGTTTCTGAGATATCGAGCATGGTGGCCTTCCTGAGAACAGTAAGTATGCAGGTAAGTGATACTGGCGCAATGCTCACCCAGTCACATCACGGGCCGAATCCGTGACAAGAGCCGCTGGTAACGCAGTGCAAGTATCAAGGTGAAGGAATAAGAGACAGAAGACTCCTACCCATGCTTTACTAGGGCCAATACCGTACATCTTGGTTTTGGTATGGTAAGTAAAGCGAAGAGGTGCCGGAGAAGATATCTCAAGTGTTCCAGCATTCTCGAATACCGACTTGAGGAAGGTGATTCTGCATTTCTCTTACGGATGAAGCATAGACACCAATAGTCGCGGTTATCCGATGTTGCGCAAGACAACTCGTCTAGAAGCGTAGACATTTGCATCAAAGTCGCGGAAACCGATGTCGCGCAAAACACCTCGTTTATAAAGCAAAGACATTTGCATGAAAATCGCTCTCACCTATCGTTGACGTATACTTTTGGCCGACCACGTCAAGCAAGAGACGTCCAACTCCAAAGTTGCTACCCATAGAAGGCTGAATTTCGGTGCACCTGGCGGTATGATCAATGTCCCTGTAGAGCTCGTTAACTTACAGCCGATATGCGCTCAAGACCTGTGGAGGAATGTGTGCCCAGGGATCTTGCTTGTGGGACTGATCGATGGGAAATCGACGATGACTCAAGAGATGTGACTAATCGCAAATATAGGATTGATGAAGAATCAGACTGAAAGGGTTGAATATCTGTGCTTTTTGGTCCCCCACTCGGGTGCTCAGATCTCGAAACTTCGTCGCAACATGAGGGCTTCCCCCAACAACTTCATCCACTTTTGGATGGTTCAAAGCAGTCAGCTGAGGCTCTGTCTATCAACCGAGTCTATATCTATCTGTCTCTATACTGGGAACCTTGGTCTCACTCACATCTACTTCTAATGAGCCTTTTCAGCACTCTGGTCGGCAACAGCTTTGACTGTAGTCTTGCCCTCAAAGATCGCCTTTGTGGTCGCAAGAATCGAGCTCCAATTCTCGAACTCAGTGTAGGGAACTCCCTCTCTCTGGCAATAAGTGACCAGATCATACCCTTTCTTCGCGAATAGCAGGTCCGTCTCCCTCGCTGCTGAAAGGTCAGAAACTCCATCGCCGGCATAGAGCATTGTTGGCCTAGGCTCATTGGGATATTCTTCAAAATGCTTCGCATATGGTCTGATTGCCAAACTCTTGTCGTGCCCAAAGTCACTCTCGTCGTGAAATAGGATCTGCCAGCCGCGCTCCTCATTCTGCTTCTTCGGAGGACGGTCTGCGACTTCATTGCTGATGATCTCGATGTCATTGGCATGTGGACCGATGAGGTGGACCAGGAGTGCTCGAATAATGGGAGTCATGCCGCTGGAGAGGACGATGACTGGGACGGAATTTCCCCGAGACCACTCGTAGAAAGAATTGAAGTGGGGATCGAGCTTGATGTTTTGACAAAGCAGCTTGATGCATTCGGGGTAGGGCGTCTTGACGCTGTCCATCATCTCTCGGAAGGCATCTCTGGAATTTGATCAGATGTTGGTATGCAACTGTGCGACGTCTCTTCCCTACCGGAACGTTTTCTTGTTGTGCAATACCTCGAGGTTCCCATCTCTCCTTCCCTTTTCGCCAAAGCCCAAATTATCCGTCTGAAACGTGAATGAGCTTTGAGCGCGTCGGAAAAGGTTCATTTGAGCTTTACCATCCAGTCATTGCCTGTCAAATCTCGTCAGTTCAGAACGCGCCGTCGTAGGTCTTTGTCTCACTGTCTTTCAAAGTAATGGTACCATCAAAATCGGTGAAGAAAATGATCTTGGGCTTGGCTTCGAGGGTCTTTGGGTAAGGCATTCTGGTCGATCAATGAAGGATTGACGAAGAGGAAATCACTTGGTCGTTCCTCGGCTGTCCCTTGATATCAAGGAATTTTCCTTCAACCGGATGACAGAATGGTGGGGCGAGTCTTCAAACCCAGCAGAAACGCGCTATGTTCGGCCAAGTGATGAGGCCCCGCAATTGCTTACCTATATGAAGTCTATGACAACAGCATCCAATTTGCAAGATGCTTTGATCTGTTCATGCGTCTATCAAATGGTCTTGCCACCGGGGTCCAAGATGTCCCTCACCAGTTTGCCGACTGAGCTTCTGTATCAGATCGTCGAGACCGTGTTCCGCGTCTCCAGATCAGATATCGAACCGTTTAGCCGCACTTCCGCCCGTCTTCACTATATTGCGAAACCCTTGATACTAGAGCACAGGAGGCTGCTCAGAACCTACGCAGTCACCAAGGTCACCAATGCTGGCGCTGCAAAGATACTGTACGAGATCTGTGAAAAACCGTGGATCGCCCTTTACATAATATCTCTCGAGATGATAGCAAACAGAAATGAGACATTATTAGGAAGACCTCGGAACAAAAAACAAGCCGCCTCCATTGAAGAAGTCACCAGTCAAAGAAGCAAGGTGACTGACCAAGACCTGGAAGACCTAATCCGAACAACTCGACTCATCCCGGAATCCCAAACTCCCTCCTTCGTGACCGAAATCGGCCGTGGGAATGAAGACCATCTCTTCGCGCTCATGCTCGCCTGCCTCCCTAACCTCGAACGCCTCACCATCTCCACCGACAGCAACAAGCTCGAAGCCGTTAAAGAAGTCGCCCGCGCCATCCACGCAACCTGGTCTACGCGCCCCTCCCTCCCCCATGTCCGCAGCGTCCACGTCTCGGAAAGAGACGGCTCGCGGGGCACCTGCGACCTCGAACTCTTCCCTCTTCTCGCCGCCATCCCTGGCGTACAGCACCTTCACGGGGCCAATCTCGTGGGTATGTACCGCGAATGCTACCGCGACGGCTGGAACACGTACCCGGGCGCAGCAAGCAGCCTAACGCACCTGTCGCTGGAAACATGCGGGATGTCCGTCGAAGGGCTCGAGATCCTCTTGGCCAGCCTCAAAAACCTGCGGAGCTTCAAATACATCGCCCACCGCGCGGGCTGGGGCCTGCACGCCCTGAGCACGATCCTCAAACCCGCGCACGCGTCCCTTGAAACATTGGAGTTGTCCACGGGGTCGGGTCACGCCCGCTACATTGGCTCGCTTCGCCAGTTCACGGCCCTGAAGAAAGTGAACGTGGACACGGACATGCTGTTCAAGAACTCCAGAATGCAGCGCGCGGTGGATATCCTGCCGGCGAGTATCGAGACCTTGACCATCGCGGGGAACAACATGACGAGACGATTGGAAGATGAGTTTCTGGCCGAACTGTACCGGCCGAGTTTTTATTACCCGGCATTGAGGAATATTTGGGCCGAGGATAGTTGGGGGAGGAGGGATATTGGGAAGGAGCGGTTGAAGTTTCAAAGGGAGTTTCACTTGCAGAGGAAAGTTGATGGGGTTGCTGGGGCTAATGCTGGGGGGTGGATGTTGAGGTATCGGTAGGGTGAGCTAGGCTGACTTTCGTACTTTGGGTGGGGGGAGCGAGGGGGTTTGGATGCATTACCTTTGCTGCTTTTTGGGAGGGGGGGTGTCTCCGGGAAGTGGCTCTCTTCTCATATCGGGACTTGTTGTCCTATTTATATCAGCAAATCCCAGCTCTTTGCTTGTTAACAGCATTTCCTGGATGTCAGCTCGTATCACGGCCATGTCTTGGAATCTCCATGGGCTGCAGTATCGAGTGGATTTTCATTTTTCGAGTACATAGCAGGTCTGATCCCCTCGAACAATGAATATAATCTACAGTTTGATCCTATACCTCGATTAGCGAATCAAATGATCAAAAAGCCACCCCATCTTTCCCAGCCTTTGCAGTGACCTTGGGTGTACCCGTTCCTGGGAAGAATCCCTCTACTCCATCTCGATCGTACCTAAACATAGTCAGCACAACAAGCCCAGAAACCAACGGCGAACAGATCGCATTCGCCAGCTCACCAGGCGGTTTGGAAGTGATATCATAAACCACCCTCGTAACATCCCCCACCTCATTCACAATCCTCCCGGCCACCTCATCCAAAAACTCCGCATCAAGCACATCGAACCGCGCCCTCGTCGCCGTCATGAAATCCTTCGTCACCACCGCCCGCAGATTGATCATCTGCCCGTACACCCGCTTGTCCCCCATAACCCCCACCGCTCGCGTCGGGATCAGCGCCGCGTATGCTTGGCTGACCTCGCGGTAGAGCTTGTGCTCGCGCAGAGCTGTCATGAAGATGTGGTCCGCTTGGCGGGCGATGGCGAGCTGGCTGGGTGTGACCTCGCCGAGAACGCGGATGGCGAGCCCGGGGCCGGGGAAGGGGTGCCTCCAGACGAGGTCTTCTGGGATGCCGAGTTTGAGGCCCAGGACGCGGACTTCGTCTTTGAAGAGCTCGCGGAGTGGTTCGATCAGCTTCAACTTCATGCGGGCTGGTAGCCCGCCGACGTTGTGGTGCGATTTTATTGTTGCGGCTGGGCCTTTGAAGGAAATGGATTCGATGACGTCCGGGTAGAGAGTCCCCTGTAAAAGCCATTCGATTTCCCCAGCACGTGAAGAGCCCGCTGCGGCGGCGGCGATCTCGTCGGCTTTTTCTTGGAAGACGTCGATGAACTCCTCCCCGATTATTTTGCGTTTCTTCTCGGGGTCGCCGATACCTTTGAGCTTGGCCAAGAACCGCTCGCTTGCATCGACGATGGTGAGTTTCGTTTTCAGGGATTTCGCTAAGGTCTCGTGGACCGTCTTCGCTTCGTCGAGGCGGAGGAGTCCGTTGTCGACCAGCACTGCGTGGAAGCGGTCGCCGATTGCGGCGTTCATGAGGCTTGCGGCGACGGTTGAGTCGACGCCGCCGCTGACTGCGCCGATGACTTGGCCTTTCTCCCCGACTAAAGCTCGCACTCTGGCAATCTCCTTGTCCACGAATTCCTCCATGGTCCAGTTTTGCCGAGCCTTGCAGATACCCACGGCGAAATTCTTGAGTATCTCAGTACCCCTGGGGGTGTGAGAGACTTCTGGGTGAAATTGAACAGCGAACCATGGCTTTCTTTCATGAGCAAAGCCAGCAAAGGGAGCGTTGGCTGTTTTTGCAATAGTAAAGAATTCTTGAGGCAAAATGGACAATTTGTCTCCATGAGACATCCAAACCGTGAGCTCGTCACCGAGACCGTCCAGCAGTCTATTGACATGGACGTTATCTTTCACGATGGTGACTCTAGAATGCCCGTATTCTCTTTTCTCGCCGGCAAGCACGTTCTTCTCGTCGTGGTGCCATGCCATTTCTTGCAGACCGTAACATATCCCTAGAATTGGAACGTCTAGATTGAATAGTCCTTTTCCAACGTGAGGTGCATCCTTCTCGTAAACCGAATAAGGGCCTCCTGACAGGATTATTCCTTTTGGTGTCCATGACAGCTTTGTGACATCCTCCGTACATGGGAGCATCTCACAATAGACATTGATGTCACGAAGCCTGCGTGTGATGAGATGCGAGTATTGGCTCCCAAAGTCCAGAACCAGTATGGTATCAAAGGTCTTGTTTGGGGGCTCACTCCCCACGGCACCAGAATCACCCATGATGACCAAAGTTGACGTTTGGCAATATTCAGAGGAAGATGGACATTCAGGTATTGGCTTAGGAGATTCCGACTGTATCATCCATTTAAGAACACGAGCAGACTATATAGGTACATGATAGATGTATTACTTTTGCTAGGTGATGGCACATACAAGGTACTGTTTGATAATTGATGGTCCTCACAAGCGTGTTTTGCGGCCGATACGCGAATTGGAAAATTTTCGCGACAATTCTTATCGATAGTGTAGGGCTGGTTGCACACCATCATTTTGCTCTTGATTTCCATCTCCAGTCTTTGCCCCAAAACACTCATCAATCAATCTGAATGGCGAAGCGCAAGGATATTAACGAGGTAGTGGAGGATCCTGAGTCGAGAGAGAGCAGCTCGGAGGAGAGCAGCAGCGATGATGTACATTGGACTCCTCCTAGAAGCAGCGGACTTCGCTAAAACTTGCGCAGGACACAAACATGCTAGATGTCGAGTTTGAATGGTTCGACCCGCAGCCCGAGCATGATTTCCAAGGTATCAAGACACTGTTGCGGCAGTTGTTTGATGCGGACGCGCAGGCCATTGACCTCAGTGCGTTGACGGAGTTGATACTTGCTCAACCTCTCCTGGGATCCACAGTCAAAGTCGAGGGGAATGAAACGGATCCTTATGCGTTCCTTACGGTCCTGAATCTCAAGAAGCATAGTGTGAGTGCTTCGTGGCCTTACAAATGATTGTAGCTGAACGCTTTGTAGGATAAGCTAGCAGTTAGCAACCTTATCCAGTATTTGGATTCGCGAACAGAAGGGAACCCCGAAATGCTCAAAATCAACCAATTGCTGCCAACTTCCAGCGAGGCTCAGGTCGGATTGATCTTGACGGAAAGGCTCATCAATATTCCCTCGGAGGTCGTCCCTCCAATGTACAAGATGCTGCTGGAAGAAATTTCTTGGGCCATCGAAGCAAAGGAACCGTATCATTTTACGCACTACCTTATCTTATCCAAGACCTACAGAGAGGTTGCATCAGTGTTGGACGAGGAGGATGGCAGTACACGGAAGCACAAGAAGCAAAAGAAGGCTGCAGGCAAGAAAGGTGCTTCAGAATTGTTCTATTTTCACCCGGAGGACGAAGTCCTGCAGCAACATTCCAATGTCTATGGGGGATACGAATACATGAAAGAGTCTGGCCAATCAGACTCTAAACGGACTTTCCAGGAACTTGGCATCCAGCCTCAAGGCCATATGATCCTCATTGAGGCAGCCAAGTTTGAGCAGGCGGTCAAAGCCGTCCAACAGTACTTTGGCCAAACCTGAGACAGGCGCTGAACTGGAACGTTCGCAGCGCTGATCTTCCGGCAGAGACAGGATCATTCCCACTCTGTTCCTTGCAAACGCTGCATTAGGTATTTCACTTCTACCACCTTCGTCAGCGGTATGACAGTCTCCTAATATTGTCAGCAGTAGCGACCAGGAGAGTTCAGGGATGGACGCTGTACTTCGTACATGGCGACAACAGCGTCGACGTTAATTTTCTCGTCGCCCTCAGCACCGATGCTGGGATCAGTTCCGTAGGTCCTTGCTTTCAGACGTAGACGTTCCAACACCTTCTTCTCCACTCTCGCATTGGTGATTGCTGCATCGATTCCAGCTCGATCCTCTGCTTTGATCAATGTGACGAAGCGATCTGTTTCTTCCTGGAATTTCGATTCTGCGACGAACTTGCCAAAGTGGACTCTCCTCGATAAGGCTTGGAGGCAAGCAACGTCGCACGTCGCAGATGACCCGTAGTTTTCCTGCTTCCCGCCTCGATCTTCTCGACCAAATTTTCGGCACACTCGAGGAAGCACATCCTCGATGTACTTCCTCTTGATCGATTGATTGACATCTACATTGTTGGAATGCAGAATCTTTGGATAATTTAAGGGTTGAAGGATGGGAGTTTGCAGAACATCAGGGAAGAAGGGATACTCGTCTGGTGACTCGTAACGGCGGATCAGTGACTGAAAGCGTTCTTGCTCTCCAAGTGTCCAGTCGAGGAAGCTGAGGGGACAGTCCGGGATCTTGACTCCTCCTGGAACGTAGATGGTCGGATTCAGGGGAAATTGAACCCTTTCAATCAAGTGGAAAGTGATCGTATCTTCTAGCCGTCTGGGCACAATATCAGACCCTCGTAATGCATGTGAGGACAGACCAAACCTCTTACATCAGTTGAAAGCGGATGTTGGCCAAGTCAAGTGCCTGGGAGGCATCGGACAAGTCGATTGCAGAGTCCATTGGAATTCGGGTGCAGTCGTAGAGAATGAAGCTAAGAACCCCTCTAACTGCTATAATGATATTGGTCAAACAACCTAAGCTTTTCTGACTTCAAGTCGAGCAAACTGTGGTGGACGGTGTGAGAAGTTGTAAAGTGCAATAGTGAGCCTACCTTGAAAGTCAAGAGAAATCAAGAGCAAAGCATATTAGGTAGCTAGCGAGTGCCAGTGCCATATTCTATTTTGATGCAATTGAATCTATTCAATGATGACTGTTTCCATGAAAATTCTGTAAGTGTCGAGGACCGAGGTGACATAGCCCAGGCCCGTCAGAATATAGATCTGCGCAGGGATCCTGGCCAGGCCCTGATCGTGTGCCCAAACAACTCCTTCAACATAGCAAGTCTTGTGATATCCATGATACTCGACAAGAATGCCACAAATGACCATGCTCATGGAGATTCTCTAAACCAGCTTCCCGTCAGCTTTAGCTCCCTCTTGAATGGCCGGTCGCAATGGCTCCACCTCGGAGCAGTGGAGCACTGAGATAGACGACGGTTCCCTGCTGGGAACCGCGTTGACTGTAAGCTTCCTTTGTCTCTTCGTTGCATGCCTGGCTGAGATAGAAAGACGCGACACATTGAAGCTTTCGGGCGAAAAGTTACGACCACCGCAAGTCACCTTATTGGCGATCCCAGCAGCAGTGTCCACTATCAACATGCTATGAGCGAGATACAGAAAGAGCTTCGGCGGCCTGGCATACAACAGAGGGTCTTCTCCTACGCAACCGCGTCCCCTACAGAGCTTGTCCGATCCAAGCTCTCCACCTCGGAGATCCAACATCGAGCCCTTACATATCTACCAGACGAACTCCTTTCGAACATACCAGAAGACGAGAATGTCTATTCGTTGTTCCAAGGCTTCCAGGCCACACTGCCAGAGAGTGAAGGAGAAAGCGAGCACAGGAAACGGCAAAGACGGCAAAATTCCAAAGGTCAGAAATTGCTCGAGAGCATAGAAGAGAAAGACGATGGAACGCCTTTAGCGAAGACGAAGAAGGAAAGACATAGGCTCGACCATCGACTGGAGATGATGGGCGTGAGGAAGAACATGTGTTCATCCGAGATCCGCGAAATCGATGGCAAGATATCAAATCTGAACAGTATGCGTAAGATCGTTCTAGACCGGCTGGCAGACTTGGAACAGGACGAGGTCCAGATGGAGCAGGATTTATTGGACGTCGACAATAAGTTGGAAGACCTGATCGAAGAAGCCGACGATGCTGCAACGCTTGGCCACAGCGCCACGCCCCCAACAGAACTCGAAACCGACGAGACTGGAGTCACGGAATCAGACTCTTTCATGTCCGCCTCCATCTACGAAAAACTCCCCTCCCCAAAAGCAAAACGTCACAAGATCGCACGCCGAAAATCCCACCCTATAAGACACGAACATTTCGAACCTGGCTCTTCAATCAAAGAATTCCAAGCCCACAACGACATGATCACAGCCCTCGACTTCGACGCGCCCTTTGGCACCATGGTCTCGTCCGCCCTCGACGACACAGTCCGAGTCTGGGACCTAAACGCCGGCCGTTGCGTCGGCCTCCTCGAAGGCCACCAAGCCTCCGTCCGCTGTCTGCAAGTCGAAGACACCATCGTCGCCACAGGCAGCATGGACGCCTCCATCCGGCTCTGGGATCTAAACCAAGCAGAATACCACCCCGAGCCTCCCCCCTCAATCCCAGAAGAAGATGAAGACTCCAGCCTCGCCTACTCCGAAGAACCCCCCCAATCACCCCCGCAGGCCTCCTCAACCCGCGACTGCCACATCCACACACTCTCCGCCCACGTCGCCGAAGTAACCGCCCTCCACTTCAAAGGCGATACCCTAGTCTCCGGCTCCGCAGACAAGACACTTCGGCAATGGGATTTGGTCAAAGGCCGCTGCGTGCAAACCCTCGATGTGCTCTGGGCCGCCGCGCAAGCCTCCGCATCCATCCACCCCCCCTCCACAACCACGACTTCGAAATCAAATCCCACCGCCCAATGGCGCAACACAGGCACCCGCATCCCCGACGCCTCGGCCGACTTTGTCGGGGCGCTCCAATGTTTCGACGCCGCGCTGGCGTGCGGGACCGCGGACGGGATGGTCCGGCTGTGGGATCTACGGAGCGGGCAGGTCCATCGCAGCTTAGTTGGTCACACGGGCGCGGTTACATGTCTGCAGTTCGATGAACGGGTGTTGGTAACGGGCAGTGCGGATCGCAGTATTCGGGTAACTTTCCCACTTCTTTACCCTTCTTATACCTCTCCATCACCCATCCCCTAACCCCTCACCCCGTTTCCCCTCCTCGCACCCGCCTCACGCACAGTATCAACACTAACCCCCCCCTCCCCCCGTTCACAGATCTGGGACCTACGCACGGGCTCCATAAACGACGCCTACGCCTACGACGTCCCCGTCACGAGCATGATGTTCGACCCCCGCCGCATCGTCGCCGCCGCCGGCGAGCCTGTCGCTAAAATCTATGATAAAACTGACGGGCGGCATTGGGATTGCGGGCGCGGAGCGCACAATGGAGGCGAGGAGGGGGCTGGGAGGGGGAGTGTGGTTGAGAGGGTTAGGGTGCGGGATGGGTATTTGATTGAGGGGAGGAAGGATGGGGGGGTGGGAGTTTGGAGCTGTTAGGGTGGTGATGGGGGGGAGGGGGGAGGAGGAAAATGGGTTGCGGGGGGAAGAGGAAGGGGGTTTCATGTAAATACGTAACAAGTCTAACCACCGTAATGCCGCGGTGTAGCATCCAGGCACCCAAGGGTAGGAAGCGATCAGATCCATCGAGGATATCAAACCCGATCATAACACCATTCCTCAAAACCCATCCCACTACACACATCCAATCTACCTTCCTTACGTTGCTAAAATAGGGACACGCACATTTGTCTTCGTGGGCGGGCAGTGGCGGGGTCGTCTACTTGATTCTTCAGGAACCCCCGGGGGGGGAGTTGGACGCTTGGCGACTTACTGGTGCCATGATCTTCAAGCTGATATGATCATTCTATGCCACCTTAATGAGCGAGGCTGTGCATTATGAGATGGACACTTGCGGTGGCGTATTTAAATCTATCCATTTTTGATTTTTGCATGGGTTTAATCGGTCCAGGATGTATGTACGATAAAGGGTTTGTCTATAGGTCAGGCTAGGTCTGTGATGGGCAAAGGAGATGGTTATTCTGTGGTAGGTATGTAGGAAGTGAAGAGGTGTGTTATGGGATGGTAAGGTTCGACTTAGGTGGCGTAATCTATCCTTTTTGGATTCTTGCATGGGTTTGATCGGTCCGAGATCTGGTTATCTAAAGCGGGTTTGTCTATGGATCAGCTTAGGTTGGTGATGGGTAGGGCGTAATGGGTGTAGTGTGGTAGGTATGTAGGAAGTGAACAGGGTTGTGCGTGATGAGGTGGAAAGGTGCGGTGGTGTGATCTATCCTTTCTGATATTTTTAGGGATTTGATCGGTCCAAGATCTATGTACGATAAAGGGTTGTCCATGGGTCAGGTCTGCGATGGGCAGGGTGACAGGAGGCAGTTGGAGAATTCCAGGGATCGTCAAAGATAATGCACGGTCTTAGCGATGCTACAGAGCGATTCAAGGTCATGAGCGAGGTTGTGCATTTCATGAGATGGAACGTTGCCGTGGCGTAACACATCGGTTTTGGATTTTTGTATGAATTTGATCGTCCCAAGATCTATCTAAAGCCCGCTGAGGTATCCATCAGACTTTTCGGTTCGATCTTCGTCTATCCTATGCTAAGAAGATTCAAAAGTCCATCCCGGTGGGTATGTAGACCGCGGTCTAGATGCGCGCAAGAAAACCAGAATTGCCACCCAATGGGTATATGTGCTGAACCGTGGCAAAACAAATGCGTGCTAAAACCAAAGAAGTTGCTGGCATCGTCCAATCGAGCGTCGAGATGCTTACCAGTGCTTTTAAGATGCAGGGGACGTATCCGTATCCTTGGCGTCGTAAGTGCGGGTCGTAAGTCTCATGTCGGTCATGAACAAGAAAGGGGCTCAAGAGCGTGCCATTTAGATGTCAATGCGCAAAATTGGCGCTCAGAGCTCAATGGAGAATGACCAGAATGTCCCAGGCGCATGTTGGGAGCGCCGGCCCCCACGGAGAGCCGAGATAGTGCGACCTAGGCTCCCCGGGAAACTCAGCGCTTTGAATGAATTGGGATGCGAAATGATGGGTCGGATGTGAACGTTTGTTAGTTGAATAGATGGAAGAAATGTCCGATGCAGGTGTTAAGTGGGTCGTGGGATGGTTTCCTTGGCTGCCCCGATTTCCCCTGGCGGCAAAGCGCGTAGAAGTAGATCGGCCCCTAAACCATGCGTTGATCAGAGGCCAATCGAAAGCCGAAGCAGATAGCCTGGTACTATTTCTGGATTTTGACTGGGAGTAAGGCAGGTGTTGCCTCAAGTCTCCGCATTCGTGTACTCTGGCCTCTGGTTGTGCGCCTCGGTATCGGGCGTGCTTCCGCTTTCGTTCTCTCTGAGCCAAGCACACACTTTTTGCCCCCACGTAGGTCGATTCTTGTAAAGTCCAAACTTCTCGGGCATCGAGTCACAGGCATCGGCCAGCTCTGGCCCACTGCCCTCGGCTTTGATGTCGCTCAGTGGTGTTAGGTAGCTGCGCACGGCGAAGAATATAACGCCGGTTTTTGGTAAGCAGGCCAAGGTGTGGTGTTCGACACGCAAGAAAGATGAGGATGGATCCACTGCTGCTTGGCGAGATGGGCTGTCATCGGTCTTGAGGGTATTGGCGCCGTCGAATGGTAGATACAAATCCGAGTGATTGATTTGGATGGCCCACTTTAGGTGTCACGTTAGCGTTACATTCACCGAGAAACGGATGTCTTCGGCATACATTTAACCTTCCCACTGACTGACCCCGTGCCATTCGTTGAAAGCATCGGTTCACACCCTTTTTCAATCTGCCGTCGTAGCCAGGTACCGGTGCATGTATTTCGCTGACTGAAAGACCCACTTTGGCGGATGGGAGAAGGCCCTGGGGAAAGCATGACACGAAACCCTGCAATACATACTCTCCTTCGGCGTTGGGGCACATCAAGTAAAAGTCCTCTTCCACATTCTCCCCCAGATGCCGAAGCATAGATCTTGGGTCAGAAAGCGCTTGAGAAATGCAGTGCTTTGACCCTGTAACAAGATTTTGGAAGACATCGTTCTCGATTTGAAACATGGTTGGATAGCGTTTTGGAAGCAAGTCGAGCATAATCTCCTCATACAGTTCTCGAACAGCTGGATTGGCTGTTTCGCCCGAGCCGGTGCAAACATCCGGGTGCTCCTCTATAAGCCGGCTTCGCAAATTTGTTCTGTCTTGGTATTTGTTATCAATTCGAACCCATTCCTCTTTAGTGGACTTTGTAATGCCTGGCGTAACTCGTAAGCATGTTGTCAGAAGGGTCCACGGTACACGCTGAACACATACCCATTGTTACATGTCGCTTTGTCTGGTACGGCCGGTATACAATTGGGTCCTGCGCTGTATAGTCGAAGGCAGAAAGCGGCGTGATTGTTTCTCGTATGACCGACTGTCTCTCCTTGATCGACTGGGGCGATGGAAAGGATTGCTTAGGGGACTTGCGCCGAGAGCTCGATAGATAAAAGCGGGTGCACAAGGTGAATGCTCGCTCAATCAAGGCAACCACTGTGCAGTATGCTATGGTGAGAGAAATGAGCCGGGCAAAGAGGTACATGGCGGCGACAATGCTTCGAGGCGTAAGGAAGAGGACTGCAGGATGGTTGCTATACTATCATGGAGAAATTGAGAGAGATAAAGAGCAATTGGTTGGTGTCTAGTTTTATGCAGGACGGACGGTGGAACAAAAGCATAGGAGATTCTTGGGCTATTAAATTGAACAAGGATTGAGAAGAAGTTTACACGAAATGGGCTTGATAATTGGACCCAGGAACAAATTAGTACTTTATGAGTACTTTAAGACGTAATTGCATGGGCTAGAGCTGCAGGCACCTCGCGCCATTGTCATTCGAATTGCGGGAAAGCGTCCAAATAGTAGTGGATGCATTTAGACCCTGTGGATCTAATCTGTGGAGGACCTGGAACCTCGTGAGAAAAAGAGGGGAAAGTAGGAACGATGGCGTCAGTCATGTTTCAGTCACTCGGTACGTACCACAACAACTTTTCCAAGGGTAACTTAGTGGTACAAGGCGGACATAACCTTGGGCGCTAGGAATGATCACGGTAATAAGTTCATGACCAAGATGTTGGACGCTGAGAGCCAGACCAGGCACGTGATTGAGACCACATTTTGGCCATTCCAATGAGGACTATATGCGACCCAATCCACAAGGCAATCCAGTTTTGAGGCCCTAGCGCAAGTCGCGTTGCTTGACAAATGTGTACCTCCATATACTCGTGAGATTCATATTTTAAGAAGATTATCGTCCGAAGCACATGGGAGGCAGGGTAGCCCCCGAACTGTCCGTTTGACCTCGCTGCAAATTGATCGACAAACACCACGTTGTCCTGTAAGCCAGTCGTTTTGACGAGTCAGCCGCGACGCTGCTAACATGAACCATCCACCGTAGTGCATTGGCGTTGCATTGGACTCGACTAGGACTTGAACCAGGGCTGCAAATAACACATTTTACTCCACTTCCAATGCGCTGTCAATTCAGCCATCTAACTCTCGTTCGAGGAAGCCGGGATCAACCTGAATCCTACGCTCAAATTTCGTCCACCAATCTTGAAAGCTTTTCAATGGCACCATTCCTTGTCCGCCCACGCTGGTGGAGCCGGTAAAACTGGCAAGAAAGTTGAAGGCGTTCTGGATGATACGCTGGGCCAACTCTAGGGTCGTCAACGCTGCCGATCGCGGCTGCGCACCATTGGTCGATACAAGAAGTCCCGCATGGCTTGACTGTGAAGCTCCAATCGTTTCGAGCTGCGCCCTGAGACCTGCGGCGGGTTCGATGGAAATTCCCACGGTTACATAGGCCCCCGCGTCCGCTGCCGTTCCCGTCAGCGTTGTTGACATGCCTACCCCTGCCACATCCGTCATTGCATCATCGAGGGCAGGATCCTTGGCCGCGTCCGCTGCATCTCTCGTGGTCGTCGCTCTAACAGTAAAAATGGCGCTCTGCTGCTCGGTTCCAATAGCCCCCAGCAAAGTAAACGTGGGGGCTGAACTCGGCAATTGAATATATACCCCAGCTAGCGTGCCCTCAGGCAATGCGCAGCCGGGCAACAAGAATAGTACGATGTGGGTGAAAGTTGGCGTGGCGGGGAAGGTGAAGGCGTACTGGGTTGGCGAGACCGTAACTGGTTGGGTGAGGACTGGACGAGAGGGGATGACCAGGCCAAATGGCGGTGAAGTAGCCATTCCGGAATCTAGCAAAACATGGCGCAAATTACAGGACAGTACCGGCAGATAGAGCTCGCCATTGATAAGTGCTGGACAAGAAGAATGGAAGCGATGAAGAAGGGACGAAAAGTAAAAAGAAGAGAAAAGAAAAGTGATTCTTTCCGGTTTTCGGACTCGGACTGGCCCGAGGCTTCCCCTTTTGAGAAACTCTTTGGACCCATTTCTCTTGGCACATCGCCGTACGACCTCTGGACCTACAAATCCTCAGTTCATACAAATCACTTGGCTCTTCCATGTGTGATTGCTCCACGTGCCAATCCCAAATTGGATGCTTTTCCGTATCCCTTTTGAGCTTATTTAGACCACACACTATCAAAACACACTACTGCACCGCGAAAAGCTCATTATGAGAAGCAATCGTGATCTGGTTGACGAGTGTGACAAGTATTGTTGTCTAGATCTGTTGCTAAGACAGCTCTCAACTTACCCCATTTTCAGCTTTCCATACTACGAGACCGAGCCAGAAAAATATACTACGTTAGTCTCGTCCTATTTCAAGCTATACCTGCACGAAGGAACTGGCCCGCATGGCTATATTCCCCAATTTGTAATGGACAAGATGCCATTCCAGGACACTAGGTGGAAAATTGACAAAGACGCGAAGCGAGTGTGTCCGGTCCCAGGTGCGGGGGAGATACCACTCACACAAACAGAAATCATCCGGGATACTGTAGACATCGCCAGGCAGTCCAAGCTCTTCAAGGTGCTACAGGGCTGGCGCAATGAGCTCTATGCTATCACCGGACACAGCAGCACAGAAAAACATATTAATATGGAACGTGCTGCGAGCTCGTTATTCGGAATCAACACATATGGAGTCCACATGACTCTCTACACAGACACTTCAGCAGGAATGAAGGTCTGGGTACCGAGGCGAGCTAAGAAAAAGCAAACCTATGGCGGTGCGCTTGACAACACCGTGGCCGGCGGCCTCAGCACCGGAGAAGCACCGTTCGAATGCCTCATCCGCGAGTCAGCGGAAGAAGCCGACCTCCCCGAGCAACTAGTCCGTTCGAATGCAAAGGCATGCGGCACCGTCTCGTACTTCCACATTAGAGACAGTCGAGCTGGTGGGGAGACTGGACTTCTGCAACCGGAATGCCAATTCGTGTATGATATGGAAGTGGGGCCTGAGGTTAGACCGAAGCCTAATGATGAGGAGGTCGAGGCCTTCTATCTGTGGACCGTCGACGAAGTTAAAAACGCTTTGTCGATGGGCGAATTCAAGCCGAACTGTGCTCTTGTGCTTCTGGACTTCTTTGTCCGCCATGGCATTCTTACCGCTGAAAACGAGAAGGATTATGCGGAGATTGTCTCGCGGCTGCATCGAAGGCTTCCATTCCCAACTTCACAGAGAGCCTGACCATCTAATGCAATGCATTCGCCAGTATCGGCCTCCTTTATTGATTCCCCAACGCCATCGCTGAAATCACGGTCATGATAGAGGCAAAAGTATGCCTCATTCCTGCAACGCCCTGCCGCATCACTTCCTGCCCTCTCCCGTAACCCCTACCCTCTCCCACACCTCCGTCCTACCCTCCAGTAGTCCCCACCCCAAAGCCATGCCACCCTCACTTCTTCAAACACAGATACACATAATCAATCCTCAACCCCGTAAGCACCTTGAACGGTCCCTCAACATAAAGCAGCAGCCCCCCAAAGCTCACATACACCTTTCTGTCCCCACAAACATATCAGCATAAATCCCACAAGACCCCGTCCCCCTAGCCCCTCA
>JAABUQ010002984.1_pt1 | contig 32126 bp, 32 predicted proteins | sample 5560001 | NCBI WGS metagenome assembly JAABUQ01 (sample SAMN10711888, study PRJNA513371) | rock metagenome | isolation source: Antarctica rocks | place: Antarctica: Victoria Land, Finger Mt nord | collected 2015-12-18 | reverse complement strand
AGCAACCACACACAGCGTTTTCCTCCCCCCCCCATCCTCCCCGAAAAACGACACAGCTCCCCACAAGTCCTCACAAAAGGCCCTATCAGCGCCTCATTATAAACGCAATCACAAGCCAGCACCATATCCAAACCCTTTCCCTCCCCAATACCATCAAATCCCAGCAACCCCTCCATCCCCTCCAAAACACTAGTCTCCCAATCCAGCGCCAGCAACTCCACATCAGCATCAACCACTACCTCCTCCTTCTTCTTCTTCCTCTTCCCATACTTCCTCCCACCCGTGACCTTCCGCGTGACTGCATTCGCTTCCAGATTCCGCCGCAGGCATTTAAACACATACTCCTGATCCGTAGCCACATACCGCCCCACCCGCGGCGCCAGCATCATAGCCACAACACCCGAGATGCCGCAGCCGAGTTCTAGCACTGTAGATCCTTTGCTTAGGAACCCACCCTTGAAGAGCCAGTTCCCTTCCCATGCTAGCCATTGCGCGAAGAGAGGCGTGAGTTTCCAGAGGACTGGTAGCGGATATGTCATCAATTCCTGCCTGAAAGAGAAGCACGAGAAAACTTGATATTTTGGAAAAAGCGTAGGTGTTCTGAACGCCGGAGGGAAAGGCTTACCGGCGCCTGTAGTCCCCCCCTCCCTGCTGCTCGCGAGAAGACTTGGCGATTGCTCGATCGTGAGATCCTTCCCGGCGATTGTGATGTGGAGCGTAGTAGCTTTAGGATCGACCATTCCAAGATCGCGGGAAGGGAGGGGTTGGGAGAAGAGGAGGAAGGATTCTGGAGAGGGGTTCAGGTTACGGGTTGGGTTGGTTTGATGTGGTGGGGAAGCGGGTAAGAGAAATAGTACAGATAGATACCTTCATCGGGGTCTTGGATTTCATCGCCGAGGGTTGCGAGGGGAGTGAGCGGGGCCATTATACGGGGGGCGGGGAAGGGGGTCGTGTGGTGTGACTTAAGAGGATGTCAGGGAATAGGAATGGGGCGATCATGGAAATTTCCTGGAGTGCAGTATGCTTCTTCTTTGTGGGCGGAGCAAAGCAGTTGGAAGGTTTAGGGCTACAGGGATGGGGAGTGAGGTGGAGCTTGTCTATGCATTGCATCTATCACGACTTGAAGTAAGGGTCATAGCTGCTAGCATACCCGGTCGTGCACGAGGTTAGGTGCCTTCCTCCTTGTTATTGGATTGATGACGCGACTTAAATTACCGAGTCAATTGCTCAAGGTGCTACTAGACATGAACTCTAGACTGTTTCTGCGACTCGTGATCCCTAGAGTCCTCAAAGGAGTCCAGCTCTATCAAGGCATAGCCCCGTTTTGACGCAGCGGTATATGGTTATCCAATGCGTCATAGTTCAGGACGAATTCTGACTGATCTCAAAGTCAATAGTGCTCCCCCATCGGTCCACGGATGCCTAACGTACTCTTGCTCTCTGCCATGTCTGATGGTTGAAAAAGACATAACTGCCCCTTTCAGCTTCCGAACTTATTGGTGTTGGATCGGGGAAGGTTTGATCCTTGGTCAACCACATCATGAGCTCTTTGTGATATCTCCAATTTCGAGCGGTACTACTATTGCAATCAGTCTTGGGATGAGGAGTTGTTATAATGAGGGCTTACAGCTCGGTAGCAGCGAGTTCTTGCATGACGTCCCTTGGCTGCGTGTAGAATATCCAGAACAGTGTCTCGTCCGAGAACCCGGGAATCTTCTCTCTTACTTTATGCACGTTGTCGACGGTATAACACTCCGGCAGCTTGAAGTCAGGTTGCAGTGGCCTTGATCCAGATTCTGCGAAAGGGCCAGCGAAAGTTGGATACAAAGGCCTACAACAAAGTTTCAATATCTGTACATAGACACGCTCGCAGTGGGGCGACTTACTCTACAGAGTTGAGATTCAGGCCAAGGTGGTTCAGGTCCTGGCCTATGGCAAGCCCAGCCACGTCGGGGTTCTCACTCCGAACTGTTGCGAGCAGCCCCGCAAGGCCGAAGCGATCAAGATCACTCATCTGTGAGCCTTGCGCTTGTTCGGGAGTGGTGGCAGGTGAGTCAGGTAAAGTACCTCCGTAGCTCTGCGGTAACCGTGTTGTCTGTTGTTGTGGTTGTGATATCTGTGATAGCTGTGTTGTTTGTGGTTCTTGTAGGTTCGACACTAGACTGTTGAAGTTGTGGTTTGCCTGCTCTCGCTGTCGGTCCACGGAAATACCCTGAATGCAGTGTTAAATATCTTCCGAATGCAAAGAATTGGCAGCACTGACGTTCTTGTCTTGATCGGCTGTAGCGCCTTGGATTGGCCGTATTGACTCAGCTGGGGACCGGGTTGAGGAGGATGCTGGATTCCATCAGCGTCTTCACTGAAAACAAATGAGACCGAAGCCGTAGTACCACCGAATCCCAGGGCAGTAGGTGACATTATTCTATCTGCCAACATAGCTGTTCCCCGATCGATTTGGCTACTAGGTGCGCTCGATAGGCTTTGACGATTCTGCGCAGAACTTTGTGGTAGATTGAAATTATTATTATTTGGGAAAGCCCCGAAGGCTGCGTTTTGCATCAAGCTACCACGCCGATCCTGTCCGAGGTCATCGTTACCGTTTCGCCCTAACGGAGGGAATTCCTCAATGTTCCCAGTCTGTGGTTGACCAGTGCCTGATAGCTGGCCCACGCCTCCTTGACCTCCATGGCGATAATCGTCTAGGCCACCCGTGAACTGAGAGCCAGTAGAAAAGAGATCGTCCCCGCGCTGTTGAGAATGATCTTGCACTTGCATGCCATGCTCTTGTTGCTGCAGCTGTGTGTTTCCTTGCGTACTTATCGGATGTTGCTGCTGCGGTCGTTGCACGGGGGTATGCTGAACAGCTCGTTGATTTGCATTTGCCCATACTGCTTGGCCTGGGGTTTGATAGTGTGTTTGTGGTGCTCCAGAGAGAGAAGGAAATTCCCTGCAGGATCGCAACACCCTTGCCGTCAGCCAATCTCAGTTATCTGGTTGGCAATACTGTATTGGATCAAGGTGCGAGAGCTTGACTTACGACGGGTCAAGGGGAGTCGCGGGTTGAGAGCCCCCTATTGTCTGAGCGAAGCTGCTAGAGCTTGTTGCTGGCTGTCTTCCTTGCAAGTTCGCCAGCCCTGGTGCGCCATTCGTTGTGTTTGCCCCCCCAAACGCCCACGTATTGCCATTCCCTTCGCATCGCACAATAAGTTAGCCAATCGACACTAGCTTGGGCGTCTTGTGCTACGATGCTGTCGAGGACACACCAAGCTTGCTGTTTTGTAGCCGGGCGGACCCTAGGGGAGCGTTCCGATTCTGCGGGGCTTGTTGACTGGCGAAGGTAGAGAAGCGGAGCGGTTGTGGAGTAGGTCCTATTCTCGAAGTCTCAGTTAGGTACTCTATGAAATGGAGAAATCATCTGCACGGCTTGGAGGCTCAGATGGTATGCTTGTTTGGGCGAATTTGATGAGTGGCCTTCTTGAATAGATACCTGAAATCATTGAACTGTTTAGGAAATCGCAAGCAGACGTACCAGTTCGATTCATCGCGACATACAATTCAATCAATGCCTATTTGTTGCGGCTTCACATCGACTTGGACTAAGCACGATTGTCAAGCTCCGTCGCGGCTGGTGGGCCTATGAGGTAGTTGGCTGTCAAGTGAGGCACGATTGAAGTCGCGTTGATCGAAATTTAGGGTTCAGATAAGACGGAACAGGTCTTGGCACCGCCTCAACTTTTGGCATCTTTGACCAAAGTACTTGTACCTTACACTTGGCCTCGGCGCATACCTGTCGATGGAGCTTCTTGGCTCATGCTGCACATTTGGTAGTATGTTTGGGCAGCGCCCTATTACTTATGGTGTCGTAGTGATCTCTCTCAATGCTGAGTAAATCCGCCTTGTAGAATACTTTGGTGTGTCTATTCAAAGGGCTGGATCGACGACCAACAATTGCTCTACGGCTATTTGGAAGACAAGCATCAGTAACAACAATGAACAGTAAGTTGTGTGCTCTTCTATTCGATCAGCGGTCTCTTCTTAGTCTCAAATGTACTTCGATCTATTCAAGTTTTGTGACGCCTATGAACCTTTTGCTTCAGGCGATAGCCAAATCCAATTCATTACTTTCGGCCACTCCAGTGTTTTGGGGATTTCCCATCCTATGCGTTCCCAAAGCAGATGACCCAAGTGGCGGAGTTCATTAGAGGGCGAGGTCGTGACTTAGCAGGTAAGGGGTATCTTCGTGGCGAAGGATGGAATGTCGTTGTTTCCGACTCTGGATGCGATGCATAATACCCGTTCTACAACTCTCACCCACAAAGTACATCAGGCAGACTGTTACCGATTCTCCATCCTAGAAAGACCAGCGCAGGAGACTGACGACGGGTCGCCTGCGGTTGAAACATATGTTTAATCGCGCAAGGAAGCCTTCTCTCATATATCATGGCTGGCTCCGTACAATCACCTCTACCACAGTGAGATTTCCGGTCTATCGACTCTCGCTTAGTCTAAGAGAAGATGGCGATCCTTTTCTCCTCGTTGATATTTGTGCTTACTGTATCTTCGAGGATTTCGGTGCCGCCTATCCTCCGAATTGCGGCAAAACCATAGCAATTCAGAGCCACGACACTGCAATGCGATTCTGGATGGGACATTACCGGCAAAATGCTCAGTAAGTGGGTGGTATCGCGCAAATTGATGACCAGGACCACGCGTTCCGATAGCGCAGCCAGATGGCGTTTCGCCAATGCAAGTGCGTTTTCTGGCTACCGATCCAGAGACAGTTCGTGAGCACATATGGTTTGACTTTAGTGGCCGTATAAGTGATCAGAGCAGGTTTGCTTCTGACTTCATCATAGAGCAGCTTTATTGCGTTAATAGGGGACCTCGCCAAACTGCGAACACGGCCAATTGCGACTAGATTACGAAATCCACGTTTATAATCGTTGATGAAGCGTGCTTTTCGTCCAAGGACAGTCCCTCTGATTTATCGTTTACTCCGATGCACCAGATCATAATGGATCAGACGGACAACCTAAGATCAAGCAGTTGCGAATGCCCCTTAAAAACGTTCTACCGTATCTCGAACGTCTGGAGCGGATTTCTATGACGCTGAGCGAAGTCGCAGATCGAAGTCGCAGCATACACAGTTGATGCCTGTTGTTGACGAGCGCATCGAAGGAGCACTCTCTAAGCGTGTCCGAGTCGCAGCGGCGGAAGAGGCAAGGAGCAACAAGAAGGTCGGTCTGTCCCCAGGTGGGTACATCTTCGAAAGGTACAAAAAGACCAACTCACCCCATGCAACTAGCGAGGCAACAAACATTGACAATGGCGGATCGCTCACATAGGCACATTCATGTCTGCTCGTACAAACTTGAAGGAAGCAGCCTTATCCCCATGATATCGAGGCGTGACAAGCTGGCTCTCGACGCCATCTTCTCTCAACAATCAGCCTTTAACTTCAAACTGTGCTGCGAGTTTTCTACACGGTCCTTGAAGCAAGTGGTCAAAGGATTCATTTACTACGAAGAACGTTGGTCATCCTCAGGTATGGGGAGACGGGACGCCTGATCGAAACTAACACAATCGTCGCCCTTTTCGGGCTTAGGTTTCTATATAGTTTCATGCATCTAGATCGTTAGCCCGTAGGGTACAGATCCAAATCGAAGAGATCCTCGGGTTCTTTCCATCATTAAGCCAACCTAAGTCCTGGGATCCTAGTATCGAGCGTCAATCCTCGCTGTGGCTGGCTAATGTCTGAAAAAGACACAACGAGAAGCCGTAACATGACTACCGATAGCGGTTCGGTAGACCTTAGGGAGGATCATGGAAAAGTCCTGATCATAGGCGCGGGTCAGTCACAGAGGTCAATCGTTCCGTGAGTATTGAGACTGATCATTCCTAGGCTGTACAGGACTCTGTATAGCTCACGGGCTCATCAAGGTGGGCCGATATAATCTCGTACACTAGAAGCGGATATTACTATATATGCCGTGATCAGGTCTCTACAGTATTAGAGCTTAGCTCAGTCTTTCAAATGGGTGGATGTGCAAAAGGTGTCTCCATTACAAGTTCACTGCAAAGGTCCATCATAACGAATGGATGATGCGTGCTAGCTGTTGAGACCCCACTTAGGTTTAAAGACCCATTTGCGTATCTACCTGTATAACACGATATTCATGTCTTCCTTGACAGCCGACCTTACGGTGTCAGTGCAATCAATGCGTCACAAAACTCATCAAACATCGTTCAGGCAGGTATCCCATGCACAGTCTACGAACGAGACGGATCCTCCAACCCTCGCAAACGCGACTAGAACATGGGCCTCCATTGGGCCTGGCCATCCTTCCAATCCCTCGTCCCCGAAGCCATCTTCGACCGCATTCAAACCACCCAGGTCGACCCCAGCATGCCCGTCAAATCCATCGAGCGCCTGCCCTTGCTCAACGGCGCAACCGGCGGGCTGCTCACCACTATCCCAGTCGACCGATTCTACCGCCTACGCAGGAGCAAACTCCGCGCATTACTCATGGAAGGTCTCGACGTCCAAACCTGCAAAGATCTCGCGGGCATCGCTTACTCTTCAGATGGAAGAACCGTTACAGCTAGTTTCGAAGACGGAAGCTCCGCGACAGGCTGCCTCCTAATCGGCACCGATGGGCCTCACTCCACTGTGCGCCAGCTCCTGGTCGGTGCCGACAAGGCCAAGGTAGTTCCCATCGACTACGCCGCCACCATGTGCTTCAGCCAGCACACGCGCGAACACGCTCTCTACCTCCGCTCCCCGCCTTTCCACCCCCTATTCCAATGCGCATCGCACCCAGCCGGCTACTTCGCCTGGCTGGGCCTGCACGACGTCCTGGACCCTGAAAGCCCCGAAACCTGGACGTTCTTCCACTACATCTCCTTCCCCGAGCATCGCGACGAATCGACACCTAGAACGACAGCCGAGCGCGTCGCGCACCAGAAGTCCCTCGCGAAGCAGTTCGCGGACCCGTTCAGGAGCGTCTTTGAGTGGATACCTGATGATACCCCAACTGCTTGGTATGGCAAGCTGCAGCACTGGGATCCTCTGGCTCCTGGAAATCGCTGGGAGAACCAGAGTGGTCGCGTTACCCTTGCTGGTGATCACGGATGCTTTGAGATTGGTTCAGGCGATTGAGAGGCACTGGCATGGTGGGAACGAGTTCGATCGAGAAGAGAGGGTCAAGGCGGTTGAAGAGTACGAGAACGAGATGGTCACGAGGACGAGCGAGGAGGTAAGGCTGAGGGAGATGAATACGGTTATGATGCATGATTGGGCAAGGTTGAAGGAGAGCCCGGTTATGACGAGGGGGATGGATGAGGTGGAACGTTAGTCCCTCTATCCATATTAGTATGCGTTCATGAACAGATATATATATGGTATATCTACTGGTAAGGAACTAATTCAAATGCGGGACATCTGCTCGAACATCGGAAGTTGTCTGAGGCAGCATGATCAATTGTTGCTAGATTGTGTCTGGCTCAGTCTTAATGCCTGCTTTCCAGACTCCTGTCACTTTGGGCGCAAATCGTTTCTGAGAACGGGGTTCCACCCGAACAAGGCAATACTCTTGCACGAATAAGTCAAGGGACGGTACGCTAAGGTACTGGCTAGGTCGATCGAGTTGATGGCCTTGTGTGAAGTGTGATTCCTTAGCACCTGAACATCCTAGTGAAGGTCGAGGTCTTCGATGCTCTTTGAACAGGGATTCTGTCGACCACAGCAGCTTCGCGAACAAAGCCAATCATGCGCCATACACTTATTGTCATTAAAACAAAGGACACAATAAATTGGAACGCAAGCGAACAAAGGATTGCCGATCACAATAGCGAGAGAACACATAAAAATCCATCTTCGCCGAATGACGAGGATATGGTCACCCCTTGTGCAACTCTCCAGGCATCAGAACGGTCGTACCTACCTTCTCGACCTACCAACTGCAATTTCCCCCAAGCTTCCTCTAATCGACAGCACGCCTACCTTTCTTCCAACTCTACAGCTTCTCATTTCCAAAGTCCCTTCTACTGAGAGATAGCAGGACTACCTCCCTTTCCCGACTTTCCAATATGAAGCCCTCGTTGGTGCCTAAAAGCGGCACGCAGCAGTGGTGGCAGTATAGCTCGCGCACTTCCAAGCATCGCCGCGTGCACTTCCACGTGGACACCCCAGACACCAGCGACAAAGATACGCGCCATCCTCGGCAGCGGAAGAACCAGCGCGGCAAAGCGAAGAATTCCCGCTGTGAGCGATGCGGCGCATCCATTCTCGGTGTGAATATCAGCGGCGGTTTGGAATGCAAGTGTGGAACACGTCTACACGTGAAAAGCACTCAAGACAAGGACCGCGCCATGGAAGAAGCCAGGAAACGCGCGGAGCGGAATGCAGCTGATGTTAAGGTGCAGAACCAGGAGTTCTGGAACGAAGAGCGAAAGCAAAAGGAGAGAGAAAGGAGGCAATGGAAGGAGGAGAATAGGCGGCAGGAGAAGGAGGAAGACGCGGATTCGGAAAGGCAACAGCGGAGTCAAGCGAAGCAGTCCCAGTACTTCAAGCGCCAAGAAGATACACAAGAGCAAGAGAGGCAGCGTGTACGAGAGGAAAAGTTCCGCAGGCGCCAGCGACAGGCGCGGGAGCAAGCGGGATCGCACTGGCAGCGTGCACGGAAAGAGTCTGAAGGGAGCTCGCACCGCGACCATGATTTCCCGTCTTCCCGACATAATGACAGAGCGTACTTGGATTTCTACGCCCTTCTCGGTGTCTCGCGTTGGGCGACACAGGCTGAGGTGCAGAAGGCGGCGAGGAGGAAGCGTATCGAGACTCATCCGGACAGACTCAGCGGTCGGAACGTCTCGTCGTTGATGTTTGAAGCTCTGGTGGAGCGAGCGAAGATCGTTGGTCAAGCTGCAGATGTTCTCTGCGATCCTTTGACGAGATTGAAATACGACAACCAGCAGGCAGCATTTTGGTAGAGCTTAAGGTTCATAGAACAACAGAATCGCTGCGAGAGCGGGCAATTATTTTTAGCGCTTTGGCATTAGTCAAATCCGAACGACTTACGTCGCGTAGAGTTCTCAAATGCCCGCTGCCGTCGTTGCGATGCGATAGATGCGATATGCCATGGATGCCAAAAATACCATGATGCGAATGTAAACAAGAAACGCGGGTGGAGTTCTAGCAGAGAGGAAGATAGACTTCAAGAGAGATTAGAAGGGGTTCGCATAAAAACTCCCGCTCCGACTCGACTTTTCTTACGGAGTAGAAAGAACCCTGCAGGACTGTGGGGCTAGAATATCTTCACGCTAGTGCCATTAGCGCCTTGGAAAACTATTATTCTTCGGGCGGAGCTTCGATGCTCTGTAGCGGAAAAGCTCGATTTGAATTAGTGAGAGAATTATTTTCGCTACTGAGGACTGCATTGTTAGCTTGCTTTACGCGTGCTGCGAAGACTGAACAAATCATTTGCGACATTGGTCTATCACATATATGGTTATGACTGTCTGCTGTTGCAATTGATAGCATTGTTCGACTTGACATTTCGATGTTTCATGTATTCATGATCAGTCATCTGCCTCACTAGTCTTACCTGTACCTTGCCTAAGGTAGTTTGAAGTTCTATGTATGGTCTGTAGAAGACCTTTCCAAACAGCTAAACGCACGGGCCGGCAAATCCGACGCATACGCCTACAAGCGATATCTTAGTTTTCACTATGTCAGGTACCTTCAACAATAGTGAAGCGCAGACCAGTTGCTACGCAGACACTAGTAGAAGGTTTCGACCTGGAGGCTGATACTGGGCCGTCGCATGTGGCGACACAAACCAGATTCCGTCTCTCGTACGTCTTGTATGGAACATGGCATGAACCCGTGTTGACAGGACCACGAACGGGTCGCCTAAGATGCTTCAGATCAGGTCTGTTATGCGCCCGACTATAAAACAAAGTATCCAGAATGCCTGGAGCTTCTGTTGTAGTCTCCAAGCCCTAGTACTCGTTTGCTATACACCTTACCACCTCATCATGTATCCCATCTCAGCTCCTCTCATTATTTCCTCATTACTCGCCCTAAGCGTCGACGCTGCCCCACAGGCTCCTCCACTACCATCTTCAGCCTCACAACCTCCTTCTTCAGCATCTCCAGTTGCCGTACATAATCCACCCGATGCATGCGGACCTGTAAACCAACTTTCCTTCGACCCACAAGACTCATGCTCCTCCAAGCCGCCTACTGTGACTTCGGCGGCGTCTTTCGGCGTACTCGGCAGCATCGACAGCTTGCGAGAGCACGGCATTGACTGGGCGACGTGCAACCCGGTCTTGGACCTCATATGCACCCGGATGTTCGCTCCCAATGCCACCACCGGCACGGTAAGCAACGCCTTCCGTGTCATGATTTAGCTTCGAAAGCAAAAAGCGCAGACGCCTTCTCTTGGGGATAGAGATTTCTGAAATATCCCCAACACGTGATCTTGCCTGGGAATGATATGCTGATCCTGTGACCACCAGTGGAACTTCGCGACCGGGCCCGCGAAAGACTCCAGCGGTCAACCCGCGGCGCCCTGCCAGATGGGTTTCTGGATCCCAAACTGGGATGGCGCTGCGGGTAAACCAGGCACCATTACCAGCACCCACAAACCATTCGACCCGACCAAACCTCAAGACCAGTGCCGAAACGTCTTCCAAACCATGCTCGACGTCGCCGCGTCCCTGAACCCGCATTCGCTGGGGTCCAGCATCAATCTGGTGACCAATCCCGGCAACGCCGCGGGTCAATTCAAGCTACCCGGTGGATCTGGCACAGGTACGTCGTGTCTCTGACGGACTCGTTCGAGATCGCTACATGGTACCATGGTCACTGACACACGCGCTAGGGAGCGCCTTCAACGCTGGATATCCAAGCTACGTTCTCGCATTCGACACTACCTGGGAGGCACCACCGCCTTGCACGGATCCAACGACTGGCGCAGCCTGCCCATGTGATTCAAATATGCGCTGTATTCAGCCACCCGGCTCGGGCGGTTCGAAACCCTTTTTGTGTACAGAGATTACCAACGGACAGTCGTGCACATGTGGCTCGACACCCACCTGCAGGCCTCCCCAGAGCCCACAACCACAACCCCTGTGCTATGATTCGCAGACCAACCAGAGCTGCAAATGTAAGTCGTCGCCGACCTGCATATCATCAGTCCCAAGGGCGCCCATGTCGTGCTTTGACAAGGTGGCCAAGGCTCCGTGCAATTGTGCTGACAAGGCTACCAACCCGAACTGTCAGACTATCAATTGAGCGAGAGACAGTCTCCTACCCGGTCGCGGGGAAGGAGAGGGGATTTGCTGCTAGAGCTCGGATCAGTGGTAGCGAGTGTCGTTTGTTGTATCGCGTATCTATCATCTAGAATACATTATCGAGGAGGGAGAAGATAGTCGGAAACCATGAAGCAAATTTCATCATACCCCTGATTTGCATATCTTACTTGCAGAAAACTTAGATGCTCATGATACTCCAGATAGCCAGATCATGATCCTTCGTCGACGCCAGATCTTTGTCGAATAGGGCAATCTCTATTGAGCCACCCCTCGTCAGAGCTTTTACATGACTGAAACCTTTAGAGTAATCATTCTTCCAACGTCGTGGATAGTCTAACCTCTTCAATCATCGGGATTCCTGTGCTGATTAAAACGGTGCCATCGCGATGCTTGCTCTGGTGAGGCGCAGCTACTCTTCACACTTAGGCTGGACCTTTTCTATACAAGGTACATGCAATTTCGACCAAGAGCTGGCTTGCAAATCATATGGTCGAAGAGACATCCATTTGAGAAAGGAGACTTTTATCTTCGATTCAAGAACCAGGAAACTCGATTACCATCTTCGTTCTAGTATGCTTACATGCACTCTGATCGCAGAGAGAGTCTCATAAGATGATTCATGCTGCGGAAAAGCCCCGTTTGATGCGGACGTTCAGTAAGCTGTCAACAGGAGATCTCTATCCTTGAGAATCTGTATGAATGCTATGCAGACCAAGATACCGGCCATGATCCTGTTTATGTGCAATATGGTTTGCTCGGTCGACGTGACTGGCTGCCTGCAACGCCGTCGCTGGGTGCAGATGCAGATAATGCCCGGATTGTTGGGTCTACTCCAATACACCACCTGGTGGCCATTCCGATGCCAATTTGACACGTTACTGAAATGGTGATTTGACTTAATGCAGTTTCTCTTTTGAGACTCTCATGACGGGTCGGGGATTATGGAAGTGTCAGCAATCTACTTAGTCCGCTTCATGTACAATGTATGCATTCAAAAACCAAAAGGGATGGCTAAACCTACGCTCTCCTCGGTAATCCAAGTTAGCTTCCTTGGTCGTGGGAGTTGTGTTGAGTAGAGATTCGATGGCAGGGATGTTTTTGGCAAAGAGGATCTGCCCACAATGATTGAGGTTTCAAGGTCGTCGCTCAGTACGAACCGAGTCATGCACATCATATTGTAGAGACCGGATCGGTCTGTTCATTTTCGAGGCCGTTTCCCTAGGTATTAACATTGGCTAAGCAATGTCCTTTGACACGCTTCACCCTTGGTTCTGGTTGGAGATAGATTCTCAACGCTGGGTTCATGCATCGATCTGACTGATTTTGCAAGGAGCGTTAGGCTGGGTGCAGCGTGCATTGCCGGTGCATGAAAGAGTTGCGGACAGGTTCCCAGACGTGGTTCAAATCCGCATGAAAGAGTTGCGGACAGGTTCCCAGACGTACTTAATACCCGCAATCGGTACGTGCAGCTTAATATGAACTATGTCATGGTCATGTGAACAGTGGTGTCCAGAAAACACAAACATATTTGCAGTAATCACGCCCATCACTCACAGATACTCTTGACCCTATAAGAAGACCAAGGTGAGCCCTTTTTGGGACCTTCTGGCAAGACCACTTACATTCTCTCAGTCAAAGACAGTCCCAGCTTATTTGCTATCATCAACATGGCCCATCAACCAGCAGTTGCAACAGGCGCGACCCTCAGCGTGAAAGTGACCTACCAAATCGTCGAATTCAGAACCTGTGTCCTAGAGTCTTTCCCTGAGCCAGCCGACGCCTTTGATAGAGTGGAAATATCATCGGATGCTGCAGCTGTAGCTGCACTAGATGCAATCTTAGTCGCCAATCTGGGAACCAATACGGCAGCGCCGGGCAGTCAGCCAGTACAGGCAGGGACGACACCCGCAGTCAACGGTGGTAATTCTGCGAACCAAGTCTCAATGGCCGTTGCATCACCACGAATTCGGTGCGCCGCGAGACTGTATTTCCGAGGCCTAGAAACTTCGCTGCTCTGCGAGTACGATGGGGCCACTTTCGCCTTCTCCAATTTCCAGATGGTTGACGGCAATGAGGCTTGGCAGAGAAGCAACATCAAGAAGTTCGACATCGGTCATGCCGTGAGCTGGCCTCTTCGGGACGGCCCAACGGAAGATAGGAACGGTAAGTGATTTTCGGAGCATCTGTTACCCCTTTCTGAGGTTGTCAAGAAGCGTGAAACATGTCTGAGCTGTATCCGCTCCCAAAGCATGCAACTCTGCTCATTGCATTGACTCAAAGGAGGCATGCTGACTCCGAAACTTCCTTAGAGAGGAAATTCCTTGGGGTTTACTTTCGGATTGGATCTGGGGGAGACCTTACGGAACTGCTGGCCAAGAACATTGGCCCATATCGCAAGAAGACTGTCCTGACCGAGTCGGAGTGGAGGGGATTGAACCTCAAGATCTGGGGCGAGTTGCCTGAGTATTAGCTAGCTGTTCGAGTGATGGAGGGGGATCTTAAGGGTCCGAGCGCAAATTCTAGAGTAAGACCTTAAAGCTCTTGAATGGGATGTGGATGTCAAGCTCATTGTGCTGCCAACACCAACATCTGATCTTGCACTAAAGTCAGAGCAGTGTGCATGGGGTATGACATCTAATAGTTGCATTTGAAACGTGCGCCTGAAGGGGGGATCGCTTGATGTGTGCGAGTGTGCTTCGTTTCTGAGGTGCATTGCAAAGCACTCAGCAATTCCTGACAGACTCGTTGAACCCAGGGACAAAACAAGCTCATTCGTTCGTGGATGACTATATATATATGAGCCATGATTGGAGACACCTACCTTGACCAATCCCTTCGGAAATCTCCTCGAGACCATTCACTTGTTTCGTGGAGACCTACGGTTGGGGCAAGAGCGCAAGGAGTTCCCTCACCTGAAGGTGCTTTTTGCTCCTCCGATAAGCTCATTGGATGCTCGATTGTTTCCATAGAAGTAGACTTTCTTGGCCACGATATACAGAGTGTTGCTACAGAAGCGTTTCAGCTAAGGTCAAGCCATGCAGGTAATGAAAACATAAGTCCAGAGCAGACCGTTTGGCTCCGAAAGTTGTACGAATTGGTAAACTAAACTCTCACTAGTCAGAGTGTCAGTTCGCGTTTGTTAGAGAGCCTTTGATCACTGGTGATTGGGAGGATTTCTCATGCACGTCTGATTAAACATCGCTCCGGCCACACGGGCCGAGACACCGGTGGATATCAAGCAGAGGAATTAAAGCATTGGGCGATCACATGTGCTTACATCGTCGCTTCATCTGCCGAGCTCCAATGGTCATCATCCAACTCAAGGTTGTGGAGATATAGGCACGGGATAGGGAAGCTTTTACTGTAAATGTAGCATTTGAACCTAGGTCATATGGAGATTTCAACCGATTATCAAGGCTATCAGTTGTCATAATGAGTATAGACTATGGGAAGTTCTAGGCTCAGCGATCACGCTCCCGTCAATTTCAGGAGCATCGGCTGTGGGCACCTTCCAGTCCTAGTCCGCACCTTATGACTTGTGGCGTCGGAGCCTGTTTGCTCGTACTTCAACAGGCGTCCCTATACGCCCGAGGCTGGACTTGTTGACCTCTGAGTAGGACCTCTTTCCATTTCTCAGAAAGGCTTGGTATATCTTCGTCGCCTGCTCTTTCAAGCCTCAGGTCTCCTACGCCGTCAAACTTGACAACGCAAGGCTTACCCAATGTTCGAGCCCCGGACACTATCTGCTTCAGGACGTGGACCAAGGTTTTGAGCTTATCCTGGTGTTGTTTCTCCCATTGAGCCGTCCATTTTGTCACGTCGTTCACAGCGACAAGTCCAAAGCGAGCTCGTTGAGCTGATACATTGTAACGGGGTCCAGTGCTAATGAAAGAACCCTCCACGAAGCAAGGTGTTTGAGAAAAATACAGGCCGGTAATTTTTCTGTGGATAGCGGAAGGCTTCAGGTGTGCGTGGGTCGAAAGTTCAAGGACGGCAGCTTGGGGCACGTCGCGCCCTCCTTTGATAACTAGGAGCTCACCAGCAGTAGAAGCAGCGGAGGTGGAAGGCCCTTCGTTCAGAGACAGATTTTTCATATTCCTTGTGCAATCTTCTTGGCTGTAGTCACTGCCCGACGGTTCATTGAGATGTTCACCGACAGCGGATGGACGGTATGCATCTACTCCAGAGCGCACCAAAAGCTTCAATCCCCCAAGTGTGTACGTAACGATACGGTAGTGTGACGTACTTCCTTTAGCATCGGGGTGGAGCTTGGTGTATGCTTCCTCAAATGAAGCGCGGTATCCAGCGAACGTATTTGGAGCGATGGTCTCGCGAGAAGTACGCTCTGCCCTGGTGAAGACCGTGGTGTTTCCTACGGCCTCAACGCCAAACTGAAAGGCTTCTTGATCCCCAACCATGAAACCGTGCAACAGTCGTAGAGGTCGCCGATCGCAGACAATGTCCAGCTCGCTAAGGTCGAAACCCGGTCGATGTGTCTGTACAGCACGTAGGAGAGGCTCCAGAGGAGAGCATGGCATGCGGTCAGCATTTTGGTCGACATATCGAGTGCCACTATCGGGTTTCAACGCTTGAATTTCCAGTGGAGGACTCCAGATTGCAGGCATTCCCGGTACGAGTATGGTTGGTTGTGGTTCGTCAAGCCAATTGTAAGAAGCTATTACCGCGAAGTCTGATAGGGCGACTGGGCCATCTCTGGGGCTGCTATCGGGTTTGGAGATGATGATTGGAGCCATGATGCTCTCTCGGAGAAGGTCTTGAAAAGACCTTCAAGACTTCGGACGGACTTTGCTCTGAGAGAGAGACTTGGGACGTTAAATCATTCCATGGGTTGAGAGGATAGTCTATCAACGACTCAGGCTCACAGCGGTGTATCTCAAACCCCGTTTGCTTTGCGGATAGCGACTTGTACCTGCCTAACCTAGTGTCAAGAAAAAGGGAACTTGGTATCTAAAGTCTCGGAATATAACCGCAAACAAGTTTATCACGCATGAGTGACGACGTCGTCGCCCGTTGCGGTATCCGTTGCATTGACGGTATCTAAATTATTGGCAACGCCTAGAAGTCCGACAATATGTGCAGACTTGAACAGGACTAAGAGATGACAAACGAGATATATAATCACGCCTTACAAAACAATTGCATGAGTCCAAGAACAGACCTTGTCCAGTATCAATTCCAGACTTGCTGAATTACTCCCATGAGTATCGAGCAACGATCTACTGCAGAAGAGGCATCGTTTAGGACATCCGCATATTCCGGATGTATTAGACCGTGAACTGCAAACAGTCACGATAAGCTAGATAACGACGTCATGATCTAGCCGATGGACATGCTCAAGGTACTAAAAGCTGGTTGCGTGACAAAACGTGAAGACGTCAAGCCAGAATTAGCGCTTTCACAACAGTTGTCGCCCCTTGATCTTATTTTTAGATTCTCGACCTCAACTTTTGACAAGATGCTTTTGATCAACTTTCGCATTTCTTGATTTTTCACTATTAAAATCTTATCTTTGGTAGAGTAATCTTTGCGCTTTTAACAGCATATCTTTGATAGAGTTTAAGTCAACATTGAGAAAGTTATTTGATTGCAAAGTTTTTTGTGTTTCGAAGTGTGTCTCAAAAACAAAGATCGACCTAAACTTCTTACATGTTAACAAACTTTGCAATTTCTATAGCTCTAGCAATTTGTAATCAAAACTTATAAGCAAAGCATTTTTAGAAAGCGCATAGTGTCTAGAGTAATAATTAGTTGATTTTATATATTTTAATAGCGAAATGCGAAAGTTGATCAAAATTATCTTGTCAGAAGTTGGGGTCGAGAATCTAAAAATAAGGCCAAGGGGCGACAACCGTTGTGAAAGCGCTAAAAGTCTTGGCACTCAATGTCTTGGCAAATCAGCGCTCCCTCTACCAGAATTCTCAGTCACCCTCTGGATGAAGAGGGCATGTCAAAGCCCTTTGGGCGAAAAAATACGATCGTAGGCCAAAGTCAAGCTTCCAGACGAGTACCCTCCTGAACCAAAGAACAATGGCCTCAATATTGTGGAAGTCCCCCTGGACAATTCCCAAGAACTTCATCGACGTACACGCCCATGAACAACATGCTCAAAGCTCCAGAGCGCAGATCACCCCCCAGCTCGTCCCCCACAGTCGACGGTAATGCCTTCGAATTTCCCAGCTGACTGTGCAATCTACGACCATGGCGGCGGCGTCCGCCTAGGTAACGCCTTCGTCGTCTACACCACCAACCCATATCATGCCCACCTTCAAGCGATCGCGTCTCAGCTTCTAGACACCCTTGCTAGCCTGGCCTCCACAGTGTCTAGACGCACCAAAATCCTCTACACCCTTCCTCCAGGCACAATCCTCCATTCTCTACCTCACCAGCCCCCTACACAACCGTCCCAGCTTACCATAGCATTTCTAAAAGCAAGGGATCGCCCCCAAACACCCAGCTTCTTTGTGAACGCTTGCTCGAGCAGAGAGATATGCATCGCCGGTATACAAGACGCAGTGACAACGCTTCTGAGCGTACTCAGAAGGCCATGGTGCGTCCTAGAGCTTTGCGGTGCGGGCACTGAGGCTGTCGAGGCGCTATTGGCGTTTGCAGAGGCTGCAAAGGGGTTTAATGAGAAGGAATATAATGGTGCGGTTGCTTTGCTTCGGCATCAGCGATGGTGTCAGGTTATCGAGGAGCAGAAAAGGGCTGCGCTTGGTGGATCTGGTGTCCCTGAGAGGCGTAGGGGTACTAGAGGAAGGGAGCGGGAGATCGAGTTAATGGATATCTGTGCTGCGCTGTTCAACAGTAGCCTGGAGTCCTTCAATGGCTTCTATATGCGGGCGATTGTTGTGTGTGCTGTCATCATGGGTGTCGAGTGGGGAGCAATGCGAATTTCCTTGATTGGAAACGCAGCCAATCCTTGGGCGCAAATGCTGGGCAGAGGTTTAGTGCGTTTGCCTTGTAAGACAGACGTAGGCGTCAGGAAAAGAATTTGGTCGAGCCAGACACTTGATGCACTTTTGGACTTGCAGCAGGATGAGCAACTCAGGAAGGGCTTTGTCTATCATAAGGATCTTGCTACGCAAGCAAGTCTTACTGACAGCGCGCCACTCTCTGGCCATAATGCAGAGTGGCCCTTTCTCGATTTATATAGAGCCATCCTCGAGCATCTAGCATTCAACATTGCCTGAGTAATTTCGTGCCCCATATCCAAATAGGGAACGGCGTAAAAACTGAACTTTCCGATGTGTGTGCAGTGTGCAAGCCGCTAGGTATTCAAGGCTGGAGTCCAAAGATCCCCATTGGCAAGGCCCAAAATGTTGCGTTTATTCCAAGGCGTTTCGAAAGGAAACGCAATAACGGATTGTTGAGGAACTGTACAACCAGTAAAGACCCGTCGCTGAAGAGGCAAAACGTCAAAGTGGTTGCCCTGCTCTCTTGAGGAGTCAACACGAGGGCACAAACGACAAAGGCGTTGGACTCGTGTGTGAATCGATGAACCTTTCAGAATTACACCATTCCATACTCGGCCATTGGTTTGCTCAGACATCATTACCCCGGATTGTTTCTCTCTTGGACCAAGCGCCCAAAATCTCTTCTGTAAGCCGTTGCGCCAGCTTCCACTGTTCATCTGGATTGGCCTCCTTCTCAATGCCTTCTACCAGCTTACCCGTAATCCAGTCCGATGCCAAATAATGGTCCTTTTCGTTATCTCTTGGCGTCGCACACAGATCCATCAAAAGCTGTTGCATGTTTTTGAATACCTGCATAGGGGGTAAGAGCGTTAGACCGATCCAATCCAGCCCAGCCAGTGAGCTCGCTACATCTACCTCTAGAGCCGCCCTGACGATCGCTTGCGTCCTTGTGGCATTATCAATGACGGGGAACAAACGTGCATGTCTCCGATTCGTATGCTGTAGATGGCCTGCGATTCTCGTAGCTAGGATCTCCCCAATGGAAGAGTATATCAGCATACCCAGGAATGCGAGTTGCATTGCGCCGTACATGTTCACCATGCATGCGACCGAAGCGATGGCGGCAAGAGTACCTGTAATAATCCATATCCAATGGAACAGGCTGTGTTCCTTGTTGAACGACCAGCCAATGCGCGCCCAGGCTTCGATGGTGTCTCGACGGCCTTTGAAGACGATAGTGCCGCCTTCGTCACGCTCGTAGATGGAGAAGAGGGGCTCGGGGTTCTCGGGGATAGTGGCATGGCTGGGAGGTGGGCGTGCAAAATCATTGGTGTGCGCCCTGGTGAGTGCGGTAGATTTGATGTTAGGCTGGTAGATGTTGGCAAGAGGATAGTATGACACGGCCATTGACGCAGCCCAGTGGCAGAGATAGATGAAGAAAAGAACTGCAGCCCAAATGTCAACCACCAGAATACTGAACAGAAGGGCCACAATCACGACAAAGCCAGTCAGCCAAGCAATGAGGTTCATAATGAGTACGCTTAGTGTGCTGCTGGCAGGTTGAGGCACAGCCTCACCGAATGCGTCCCAGACATGGGCGATCAGTAAGTCATTGTCGGAGCTGGATTCTTCTTTGGAGGAAGACGTGTCGAAACCTAAGACTCCCTTGAGCCACTCATTGCCGGTATTGATAGTTAGCTCTTCTGGGAAAGCTCTACAAATTTCGAAGTCAGCATTCCGTCTTTGACTTGACGGATTGCGCTTTGAGACATGCTTGTGGAGCGGATGCTGCCAAAATGCGTTCCGGACTCACCTCGTAGATCGAACAGATATCTTTATTGTCGTATCCCAGCACATCGAAATGGCTGGGTGCAGAGACGATGGTCGTGATGTCAAATGCTGCACCAGCAACTTAAGCGGGATCAAGGTGCCGCCGAACATCATCGTATGCGGCCAACGGAAAAGATCTCGATCATGCTGAGTGTAGAGCTTCGCCGCGCTAGTATTGGCACAAGGGTTATGTAGGATAGCCGCTACCGCCAGCGGGTCGAAAGTCACACCGCTTGGGCTCTGTTTGAGCGCTTCCTTGACACTTGTAGTATCAAATGGCCGGAACCTAGCCTCGGCAATTCGTAATAACGTTGCCGCGCATACGACTCGAAGCAGCCGGGTGGCATCGGAGAGCCCCATCCGTGGTAGTGGAAGACTAGGAACTCGTACTGTGGTCCCTATTTCTGCTCAAGCCCTCGACTGTAAACTCTAAAAGTCAGTACGTATCCCAGGTGCCGGCGAAGTAGAGTGCGCTTTGTATCGCGGTTGTCTGAACCGAAGACGCAATATGGTTCAACTGTTTGGCTTTTCAGCCATAGGTCACCACTGGGGGATCTGTCGTAGAAGATTCCGGCAACAGCTTCCGTTTAGTTATTCTCGTCGTGTATATGTCTGGCCGGCAAGGTGTTCAATGCCGGGCGATGGACCACTTGTGATTGACTAGAGGAATGGAAGGAGAAGGGAGAAGACGTTACTGTGTAATTGAAGAAGGGCGCGCCGAAAACGGGCATCGAAATAGCAACGAACTAGGCATTGAAGAAGTAACAGCTCCAACAGAAAGAGAATGGGCTTACCATAGATTGGTCCTTCGGATAATATCCTTGGCAATATAGAATTGCACTTGCCTTGCGTAGAATGACCACCGGAGCTGAGCTACACTACGCCTATCAACGACAAGAACAATAACAATACAAGAAAAGTCCGGGCACGAGGACAGAGGCAGTCTCGTAAATGTGACAGGTAGAGCTGCTTTAGATCATCACATCAATGTGTACAGTAAGAATAAGAAAGAAGGAGAGGCAGACAATCGACACGTACAGAGCTAGTACGGCTGACAAGTGAGGTTGGAGAAATGAAGATCGCCTAGCCTCGGCGGCTTTGGCCTTTCCTGATTGAGAAAAAGTTTACGCACTAGTGTAATCTACCACAACTGTCAAGCCAAGCGGAAAGTTCCAAGAATCCAATTGGTTTACTAAAGATCTCATAGATACCACATTCCCAAGCACATACGATTGAAGGATAGAAAATCAACCTATGTTACCAAAAGGACTGCGGCCGTAGGAAATTGGCGGGCGAAGTTGGCAGCGAAGTTGGCATAGCTAAATGTTGACATGTGGAGTAGACGACGAAGCTACTGGTTGTAGGACAAGAAATACTGACAAGGAGGATGGGTAGTCAGCCTTTGATCTACCTACACACACCATGGATGAGTGCAGATTTACCCTCTAACCCTTGCCGCATGAAGCCTCATCGACGACGAAAGATCGAGCCCAGTATGATCAATCCGAGCAAGACGGTGAGGATCGGATGGGCTTCGTAGAAAGGCACGAGTTTTTCCCAGAACCATGCCTGGACGATGTGGACGAAGGTTACCAATGCCTGTTCCAAAGCTGCCTTTAGGATGGCGGTGGATTGTTGGGGGTCGCATTCATAAATCTGAAGGCTTCGATTCCACTTGCAAGCGTTAGACATGATGGAGTTGGCTGAGTCGACGTTGATGTTCTACTGTATTTAGTGCGTGGGATGGTCCGAGCTGATAATTTGGCAGCTTACCTCAGGAGCCAAAAGTCCAAAAGACGGGAAGTAAGACGTATGGTATAGAATACTTGACGGGGAGTTGTGTGGTGCCTCACAAGGCAATGCTTTCTCCGGATCTGTTGAAGGAAGCAAGGAGCATAGTCTGATGTGCAGAAGGAGGGCCACCTATGCCAATATAGTCCTCCTCACAAAGAATAGGAACAGAAAAGGAAGAGTGCAGAGAGAGTTCCAAAGCATGCACGATGCCGTCGATAGCATCTTTGATCAAAGAAAAGCAATACCATGTCTCGGGGGGGCCGATTGCTTCTTGTTTCAAGCTGTCAAACATGGCGTAAGCCTTCCTAGCAGTTCAGTACCACTAGATTGGTACAGTCTATGACTACTGCTGTCTGAAGCTACGTAGAGGTGATGAGAGTAGTACCTAGATTTTCCGATATCTATCAGCCACACCGATGTTCTCGCTCTAGATCATGGGACGGTCCATCGCGGCTCTTTGCATTACCATCCAAGCTTAGGCTTGGCGTCCTGTGCGGAACAGTTGTATGGCAAGGGACCATGATAGCTCTTTCAGACAGTCTCCAGGCTGCCGAGTGGTGATGCTGCTTAACGAGTCCTTCTGGTGTGCAGTACTTGAGGGGCTGGGGTGAAGGCACCCCTTCCCGATTTATCGAAAACTCCTACAAATGACGTGTGATAGTATGCACTTTGTAAACAGAGAGCAAGGTATACTTTTTGGACTACCTCATGTACACAAGATCGAGCTCGTACGGAGTACGGGAAGATCGGGAGCGCCTTGGTGGACGGGGGTGCCTTTAGCGCTTTCACAACGCTTGTGAATCCTTGGTTTTATCTTTAGATCCCCACCCCCAACTTTCGTCAAGATCGCTCCAGATCCATTTTATCAACTTCCGCATTTCTTGATCTAATTTACTAAAAGACTGTCACTATTGAACTAGATACTTAGCACTCTATAAATCTACTTTGCTAGTAGAATTTAATCAAGAATTGAAGTTGTTATAGTTGTTGTAAGTTCAATGTAATTGAGACAAGTTCGAGCGGCTATTTTCCTACTAATGTAACCCGGAACGCCAAAAGTTCACATTATAACAACTCAACCAAAACACTCTTGAAACTTACAAAATTGAACAGTCTTGAAGCGCAAAGCTTGTTCTATCTATCTTTCGATTTTGAGATTGAAAGATCGAGAAATGCAAAAGTTGATAATGGACCTGAAGCGATCTTGACGAAAGTTGGGGGTGGGGATCTAAAAATAAAACCAAGGATTCGCAAGCGTTGTGAAAGCGCTAACTATCGTCAGCCTTACCGATAACCCTACTATACTACAGTCTATAGGAGAAACCTCACACCCTCTTTTTCATCAATATATTCGTGAGATCAGCTCAGGTGCTTGGTGGTAGAGTCGAATGCTTCAGTCCCCATGCAAGAACGGAGGGTCGTCCGTAATGGTGTCCAATAAGCAGGACGAGCTTTACCATCAGCCCCACGCTAGATAAGCAGCTTGAGAGCCGACCAGCCCAATCTAGCCGCAGGATCCCCTGCTGAGCAGGCGTTGGTAGGAAACCACCTGTGGCGGTCAGCTGATCAGCGAGTCGGCGATAGAGCACATCAAATACGGAGCTGAATGCCTGCTTGTGCTACCCTCCCTGCGTTACGAGGCTGATTATAGCAGGTGAAGGGTGCTCGGGTTTCCGACCTATAAATTGGCCAGAAGAGGGGTACCTGCAGTAGGCAGCAGGTTGTGAGTGCGAATACGAGGAGTGAAGTAGTGAGATATTGTGAATACTGACTCTCAGCCTCGTATGAGACTCTCGCCTGTCAGCATAGCAATTGCTTTATATAAATATGCTGCTCCTTGTTGTTCGTACTTTCCCTCCTTATCAATTCGACCTCAGAAGTATCTATCCTTCCCCGGGCGACACTTCACTACCTTTCCCTCCTTCAATTCTGAAAATCGAATCCTATCACTATGCATCTCCTACATTTCTGCATCCTCTTGCCCCTAACTCTTGCCCTCCCCAGCCTCAAGCGCCAATCCCAATCCTGCGGCGCCCAAGAATGGAACATCCAGCAGTTCACTACCTTCACTGCCGGCTCCACCCCTACCCCTGGTGCACCACCGATCTTCGCCTTTGATCACATCAGCTTCTACTTCGATGATCCGAACTTTAACACTCGGGCGCTGTGTGAGCGCAGCGTCGAGCCTGGTACGGGACACTTGGCCGACGGCAACCTGTATCCTTGTGATGGAAACAACATGTTCTTCTCCTACGAAGGCGCCAGCGTGAATCTCAAGAGGACGGGCGTGAAGTGCGATAAGTAGGGTCCCCACCTTATTGGCGAGCCCGGCTATTTTATTTGAGGATGCTGAAGATGTTTTAGTGCCACATTTACCGAGTCAAGTGGTACGGGACTGTCATTAGAATGCTACAGCTTGTTTGGGGGAACGCAGTGTGAGACTGTGACCCAGATCAACGTACCAGTGTCTTTCCTGGAGCAGACTGGGCCTTAACACAGCACTGGTACCAAGCAGACATTGGGCCTGAGGAGCATCTTTGCCTGCAGTTAGTCACTGGAAAGAGAATGCACAGCTTGGCGTTAGATGCGAAGGCATTTGAAGGAGTTGATCGGAAATGAGAGCTTGCCCATTCTTAGGATTAATGAAAACCTCTCAATATCAAACACTTATTCCTACATGTTCTCCATTCTGTCCGAGATCTTGATAATGTCACTAGACGAAGAGTTGCCAATATGCATTAACCTTATGGGAGGCTCGAGAATGCGCCGCTCTTCTCCAGATCCGGTCGCCAGAAGGATTACCCCTAGGCTACCACCCAACCCTGTAGGGAGATTCAGCTAAGCTTAAGTATTGGAGATGCAAGAAACAGAAACCCAAACACTGGAACAAAACAACACACACCTGTAGATACCCAACCAGACAGCCCTTTTCCCCTGACACAAATATTCAATACGTAGCTTGCTGCCATCAATATATCCTGATGCCTAGCGACATCAGTAGTAGTGTATTGCCTGCGCGGCCGATCGGGAAACCCGACGTCGGCCGTCATCATAGCAACTACCATGGTGCACGACTCTGCATGACGTAAACTTTAGTAGTACTCTGATCCATTCATCCAGGAGCCGCACAATGGGTGCCGAAGTCACTCACGCCACGTCCATTTCTTGGGAGTCCGGATGGTCCGCATTTGAGGGTTGGCACGAGCTCCTGCCCCAACGAACTCGAATGCTTGGAGTCGGAACGATGCGATCGCCATCTCGAATTGGTTGAGGAATTCCGCACAAACCGCTTTCCCAGGGCCTTGTCCGTCCAGCGTCCAAGCTGCCTGTTTGGTGCATATTGGTAGGACATTGCCAGAAGAAAGTCTATGCATCGTCGTATTGGGATTGCTGAACGATAGCGCATGGCTTTCGGGTAGCACGAGAGCTCCCACCTGGTTTGTCAGAATACTGATTGCGAGAAAGACAACAATGCGTGGAAGAGACTGTGAGAGCTTCGAGACATGGGGAACAATCATAACTAGCTGATGAATGAGCTTAGGTGATCTGAAAACCACAACAGGATTAAGCCGAAATTCGAGCTGTCTAATAACTGCTCTTGACGGAAGGAAGTAGGTCTCCGATAAACCCTTTGCCTAGTCGAGCGCAGCTGCAGAATTTAAACCATTTTGACGATCGAGATGGTGGCTTTCACCCGTCGCAAGCGTTCCGTTGCGACTAAGCGCTACCAGCCCGAAAGGTACGCATATGCACCACGTGCAGGACACGGTCGATGTTCACCCTCGCTGGACACAACGAGCCAAATAGCAGGTCTCTATCCGCTTCGGTAGATGATGCAGTAAGCTCATGCATTTGTGATGCAGATATAGCCTCGAAAGTGCTCCACTGCAGGAGCCAACAAGTGCTGCCGAGCGTGCAAAAGACGGGAAATGGAAACGCGTTTTGTCTTCGAATGTCCAATACCCTGTCTGGCGGACCTAGTTCCATCAGATTGACGGTAACCTTTGAGACTGTAGATGATAAGCTGGCAATTTTTGCCACCAACCGAACAGGACACAGGGATCATCTTTACGGCCGCTTAATAGTGGCTCGATGTTTTCTCGAGGACTCTGCAAAGGTTTTGCCAGCTTTGATATCCTGTGCTATCCGATCGTCAGCTTCTACTTGGGACTCGATGAGGCTGACCGCCTTTTCAGCGAGGGCCTTCGGTAGGCAGACAACGCCGTTGAGGTCGCCAATCAAGTAATCCCCGGGATTGATGGTGACTTCCTGATCTTCGGTCTGAAGACGGACCGCGGTATTTACCTAGATCATCTTATCAGTACAATTACATTATCACGATCGCGCAACTACTCACTTCGCTGACGCGCAATATCTCATTAGGGCTGGTTGTGCCAACGTCCCTAGCAAACACCTATAGCATCCGTCAGAAATGGAATCCAGAAGATGCATCAGGATATCGGTGAGAAGGTCATACTGGATATGCTAGGTCTCGGTGTTCTTGGAGATCCCTAATCCTTCCATCTACGACCGTGCCGACCGCTCTAGAATATTGGGCCCGGGTGCTCATAAGGCCGCCATACAGTGCATTGACAGCCCTTGGAGGTCCCGAGATAAAGACCACGGACCCAGAAGGTATCGAGTCAATCTATGGTCTCCGTCAATAAGCGATATGTCGTCAGTGGTGTATATAGCTAGGCAGATACGGGAGAGGTGCTGAAGCCCGACGTAACCCAACAAATAGCGAGTTTAATCCAAACGACGATGATATCAACGACTCGTCCAATAGATAAGACCTAAGAGACTCGCTTTTGACATACATAATGCCCTGAGACGTAAGGATCGATCCCATGACTCTTGTGGACGTATTTCACTGTGTATGCTGGCCCTACAATTTTGGTGGGCCCTTCCTGCCGCTTGGGTGACCACAGGGTACTTTGACACAACTAGATGATTAGTACTGAACTTCGGGCTCCGCAAGGAGATTAATGCAAGCCTGCTATCGCTTACAGTCCGCTCAAAAACCCTCCGTGAGGATGGTTGAGCTTCAGCAATGCGTCTGAAGCATCGCAACTGTATGATGTGCATACTTAGTCAAGAGCACCTTCCAAGTATATGTGTGTTCCATGAGTGGCGCGACATACCTACTGTATCTGCTCAACGCACGGACGATTGGATCTTCTGACATCGTGGTTTCGCGGGACTATTGCTTGATTGGCGATGCTCTGAGACTAGGGGGACGGTGCGTACTCCTTTCCATGTTGAACAGATCAAATCACAGCGTCTCGAGGAGTCTCGAGGAGCACCTAGGATTAGAAGTACGGGGGTAATCTCAAGTGGCTGTTCCCCCCCTGAACGACGGACTACTCCGGGCCGAGGTACTCTAGCCCGCCGGGCTGTGACGGCCCGGCCTCAAACTAGTGTCGATAGACGCAGGCCAACTTCAACTCTTCTCTGACCGAGTGTGAGAAATACTGCGAGCTGCTAACAGCATCTTGAAAGAATCAATGTCTTCAGCAAGCGAGCATTGCACGCATAATCAGCAATTCTGCTTTACAATGTAAGGCTTTGACGAGTTTAAGGAGCTGCAGTCCGCTATAAGCGTACTCCACCCGCTTGGGGTGCCTAGAGAGCTTGCGCGATTGGTGATGGGAAGATTAAACAATCACATCTCTTTACGTTGAGTGCTTATGTTTCTCAGTATTGACCAGATTCCTAAGCTGCTGCTGGCAGACCGCTTCCCAGCCTGGAGTATGCCATGTTCTACGAATTCGTACATTCTCCTAACAAGGTCCTTTGGTCGACCCTGCAGATTACCACATCAAGCAGCGTGGACCGGCTTCAGGTTTCCAGACAGACTATGCAAGCTTGCAAAGATCTTTTCCAACATCCCTAGGAATCGTATGGCTTGCCTTGCCATGGATCTTAGATCCTCATTTGGGACTTTAGGATGGCATGATATCCTCGACTACGTGGTATCAATGCATTGATACAATGTGCTGGTCTCGCACAAGTGGATTTGAGTAAGGATGTTTTCATATCGCTATATTGCTAGAGACTCGAGTCCAACATCTGGGCTGTTCCCAACACCCAATACTATTCATAATTGTCAACACCTTCCACGTCTACGTGTGCGTCATTGCATGTACCGGACATCAGACGACTTCGCGCGATATGAACACTAGCTTTTTAGGTCTGGTGAACCAACAGCTTCAGGACTTGTAATAACCGGGTCTTTATTCCTGCTGTGTTGCAATATTTCAAGTGATGAATCCAAGACATGTTTGATGTTCAACACTTTCTCCGATTGGGGCTTCACTACTAGGGTAGTCCTTGCTACTTGACATATACTCGAAAGCCCCCAGAGACTGATGAAAACAGGCCAACCGAGTTAGCCGTGATGGATCTTTCTAACATCGACGACGCCTTGACCGCGCACCTTGGCATGGAAAGAGACGCACCAGCTGCAAACAACCAACATGCGGTGGCGCTATCATTCCGTACAGCACAGCCAGCCGATGTCGATGCCCAACAGGGTCTCCGAGAACGATACGGTGTTGGTCGAGAAGACCCACCGCTTCCTCTCTGGCCTCAGCTGCCTGCAGGAGGTTGGCACCAAGGCCATCGCCGACGTCTCGAGGTTGGTCGCGAAGACCCGCCGCTCCCTCCCTGGCCCCAGACGCCGGCAGGCGGTTGGCATCAGCATGTCAACAACGACAACGAAGACGGAAGGGAAGATCGTGCGGTCCCTGCGCCTTTGAGTCTGACGTTGTGGGGCTACATTATCCCCGCACCCTCCATAGACGATTTCCTCCGACTGCTGCATCTCATCCACAACGTCTACTATGTCTCTGCCGCCATCCTCGGCCGGATAGAAGAAAATGCCATAATAGTGAGCTGGCTGCTGTGCGAAATCCACTACGTAACGGGATACGACTATGATGAGGACCAGCTCGCAGTGATGGTCTGGTGGATGAGTGTTTTCCGGGACTGGTCGCTTCGTATTCGCAGGTTGTTGATATTGTGGAAATGCATCCGGCCTCTTGGGGAGATGATGGGCTGGAGATGGGTTCGGCGGCTGGATGGGATTCTGCAGATTGCCTACTGGGCTCCGGCGTTCTGGCATAATCTGCCTGTGCCAGGCCCTGAAGATCCGAATGCGGTCGAAGTGCTTTTTGGTTGATCTGAAAGAAGGAGTTGCGGCTAGCTATACCTTGGAAAAATTGGTGCGGATGGAGTCCGTTGGTTGGAGGCATGCGAAGTGTGTCATGGTCCTCCCATGCTTGGGGTCATAGGAGATTAGGACAGAGTGTACATACTCGTACAGGTATGTATCGACAATGTCGTGAGAACAAGCGCCTGGACAAAATTGAACAAAATCAAAATGACTACGGTCGCTTCCGGGGCGCTGATTTTCTCCCTTATTTTCGTCAATCTTCAACCTCTGATCAAAAACACCATGTTTTGTGGCGCGAGTGTCAAAGTGCTTCCTTCTGGATTTTTAGATCTATAGATGATGACATGCTATTTGCAACGATAGCGCTGTCCAGCATCAAAAAGGAACATCGGCAAAGCTAGCGATGACACAAGCGACGACGGCGTAGCAGTAGCCAGATCAGCGAAGTCTTCAATGCGGGCGGCATCTCCTCGGGTGAAACATAGGAGCTCAGCTCGTCATGTTACCATTCCCCCGAATCTGTCGTGGTATCAACACTCACGATCCGCTCGTGGTTCTAGCTTCGCCGCATATCAAGACGTGGTCATCGTCGCGCCTAATTACCGTACGAACGGTATGCGCTGCAGACCGGGCATCACTTCGTGATTCCTCTTTACTAAAATCAAAGTCAGTCTTCGGCTTCCCTTGTCTCCTGAAATACGGTTGAGCTCACGCGACGTTGGATTCTTACTTCGCAGTGCAATGGGTCCAAGATAACATCACAGCCTTCGGTGGTGATCCTGCAAAGGTCACTATCTATGGAGAGTCTTCAGGTTAGTGAGATTGTAAGATCCCTCAATGCGTAGATGCCAAGGAAGAGTAGGGGCTTCCTCTATTGACCGGCTTGTTACGACTTTCCCTGACAATACCCGGTTCCGGGCGGCAATCCAAGAATGTGGTCAGGCGAGCGTCTCCCCTGCTCCCTCTAAAAACGGTACGCTCTCTTGGCTTGCGCTTGTAGATGCATTGAATTGCTCCTCTGCAAAGAGTGGCTTGGCCTGTGTGCGATCTAAACCTGCGGCTCAAATCAAGAGCATCGAGGAACATCTGGTCTTGGCCTTTGACCCTACAATTGATGATGTGACCACATTGTCCGATCCGCAGCAGGCAAAGGCTGAGCATCGAATCGCCAACGCTCCCGTGCTTACCGGCACAAACTCTCAAGAAGGCAGATTATTCTAGGTTGGCCAGAGTAACATTACTGCTTTCATTGCGGCAACGTTTCCGGGGTCTACCGAGCTTCATCAAGCAGTCGCAGCAGCTTATTCCCTGGGCCACAATGGGTTAAACACCGCGTACGATGTCAACTCGCAGATCTTCACCGAGTACTGGTATCAGTGCCCATCTGCCATCGAAGCCAGTGCTTCTTCCACGGCTGGGTACCCCACGTGGCGCTCTTACTTCCCAAACACCCAAATCTTTCCCTCAGGCAGCGTGAATCATTCTTCTGAGATGATGTTTGGCACTTGGTACCACAGCTCAGGATTGTGCGCATAGCCACATGGGCATAGTTTAAGAATCCCACCTGGACCTGGCTGTAACGCGCTAAGGACATTTAACGGCGTTGATCAGGTATGACGACATGAAGATCGATAACGAGGATTTTGAGAAAGGATACAGTGCAGAGTCGAACAGTGCCCCTGAAGCTCCTACCATAAGCGGCTCAAGACATATCATCACAACCAATCGCCATGGCTCGTGGTTTCCCTGAACGAAAGCGACGTAGTGATAATGACATCATGGGCACAGTGACGATTCTGTGCTATTACCAAAACCTTCACGATCTCGACAGACCATTTCGTTCGAGGAGAAGGAAAGCAATCTACATGTCTACCTTGGAAAACGAAGAAACAACGGAGGCTTACCCTGGCAGAGTCTTTTACCTCAATATTCAGAATGTGGTTCCCCCCCGCAACTTTTTGAAAATCAGTTTTTTCTTTCGTCGCCGGATTGCAAATACCATCAATTCCTTAACATCGACGCATCAAAAATACTACAAATTCTAGTATCATATTAATACTAGTCTGTACATTAATTCTGATCAAATTTGAGCATTGCAGTTATGATCGTGTGTAGCTATTACTGTCGAGAGACTTTGATCGAGCGCATTTGGTGGGGCTTGATAGAGGCTTGATGAGGGCTTGAGGATCGCCCAAAATGTGTCGAAGCGAAGCTTTGAAAAACACAATTACACACATAACTCTCGTCTCAACTTAAGTTTAGAAATAAGAATGCTGTAGAAGTGTTCCTAGATATAGTGTTTCTATTCGAGATCAAATTTATGTAAAAAGGTAGCGTTGATGTCGAGGAATTGGTGGTATTTGCAATCTGGCGTCGAAAAAAAAACCTGATTTTCAAAAGTTACGAGGGGGAACCACATTCTGAATATTGAGGTAACCCAATGAAGCCAAGCCCGTTCGAGGTCTTGGCATTGGTAACATCCGAGCGCTTCAAGAACGTTTGGGAAGGTTTCCTACACGACGATACCTCCAATTTGTACACTGAGCGATTCAACTAGGAAATGCCTGATTCAACATTGATGCCAGCCACCAACTCCGGTGATGAGGTTGATCACTGTAAAGTTTTCGTCCCATGGGTCGGACTGAAACTATCGGCACCCATCTGCAAGCAGACAATGCACAGCCGCCGTCGCGGATCCTTCGCGATGCAGGCATGGTGGACCCAATGATACTCCTCCCTCAGATCAAGTTGTTGGCGGCAAGGCGCAGACAGAGCTCTAAAATATACCTCCATGTTCGCAAAAGTCATTCGCGAATTTGGTGAAGGCTTCAAGGTCTGCCTCACTTCTTAATGTAAGAGTGACCAGAGCTACCTACTACAATGCTGTCTTTCTTTCATACGCTACCATTCCTATCTTCTGTCGTCATTGCTGCCACCGCTTTCGATGTACAGTACTAGGACAAAAGTATCCGCGAACCCCGCCCCCACCTAAAAAACACCTTCCCATTTGCATCCATTGTATACCACGCAAAGAACTGGGAAGCTACATAATTTAGATAGTGATTTGCACT
>JAABUQ010002983.1_pt1 | contig 32132 bp, 49 predicted proteins | sample 5560001 | NCBI WGS metagenome assembly JAABUQ01 (sample SAMN10711888, study PRJNA513371) | rock metagenome | isolation source: Antarctica rocks | place: Antarctica: Victoria Land, Finger Mt nord | collected 2015-12-18 | reverse complement strand
CGGGGGATAATGTCACCATTGTGGGGGAGCTGATCGCGCCGATCGCGATGGAGGAGGGTCTGCGGTTCGCGATCCGCGAGGGCGGGCACACCGTCGGTGCCGGCGTCGTGACCAAAATCCTGGCCTAACATATCATGGCCCTTTGCAGGGGCGCGGACAGCCGCGCCCCTGCTTCTGTGCCTGGAGCAACACATTATCATGCGACGAGACAAAGTCCGTATCCGCCTCCGCGCGTTCGACCACCGCGTTCTGGACCAGAGCGCCGAGAAGATCGTGGACACCGTGAAGCGCACCGGGGCGCGCATCTCCGGCCCGGTCCTGCTGCCGACCGAGAAGAACATCCTGCCGATGCAGCGGTCCACGTTCGTGGACAAAGAGTCTTTTGAGCACTTCGAGATGCGGACGCACAAGCGCCTGATCGACATCCTCGACCCCGGCCCGAAGACCATCGACGCCTTGATGCGATTGGACTTGCCCTCGGGTGTGGACATCGAAATCAAGCTGTAGAGGCGATCCGACGCTTGAAAGCGACCGCTGAGACATACCGGGAAGCATCTCTAGAACACATCAAAGCCGCCCCAGAACTTTGGGAGGCAGAGCAATACGTTCTTGCGAATTATGTAGCCGGTCTGGCTGTGGAATGCATGCTTCGTGCTTATGTGACACGGCTTCACCCCGAACGATGGGCTGAAGCTCATCACGATCTGCGGCTCTGGTATCGCGATGCGCGCTTCGACTTGATCGTTCCAGATACGAAGCGCGAGGCTATCGGTGCCGCTCGCAGCGACATTCAGACTCACTGGAACAATCGGCAGCGCTACAGCTCTTCGAGCCTTTTGAAGGCTGAACTCAAGAGAATGAAGTTGGACAGAGGCGTGAAGGGAAATTTTCTGAAAGAGCTGACAAGAAACACGCTTGATGCCGCTGTGGAGATAGTTCTGCTGGGAGAAGCGCAATGGAAGAACTCGCAGAAGAAGCTAGAAGGCTGATCGAAGCCAATCTTGATAATGCCCAGGCCGACATCGCGCCGGTATCCGGCGATAAAGTCGGGGGTACTGTTCTGTGGGATGGCTTTGACGGGCAACGTCAATCAGAAAGACAGCGGAGTGTGTGGACTCTTTTGAGGAGTCACCTTAGCCCTCAGCAGCAACTGGGCATTGCGACCCTTTTGACCTTTACGCAGAACGAAGTCGAAGAGATGCAGCAGACGTTAGCAGCGTAGCAAAGCGCTACCTGCTAATACAACAGAAACCGCGTCACGCAGCGAGTTGATCCACACTCGTGAGGTGCGCCGTGGAGGACCTAATGCCAAGTACCATCTTGGGGAAGAAGCTGGGCATGACCCAGATCTTTGAAGAAGGCGGCCGGGTGACTCCTGTCACCGTGATTGCTGCCGGCCCCTGTGTCGTCACACAACTAAAGACTGTCGTCAAAGACGGATACTCCGCCGCCCAAATCGGCTTCGAGGACGTCAAAGAGCATCGCCTGACCATGCCGCTACGGGGCCACTTCGCCGCGCACGAGGCGAAGCCCAAGCGGACGCTGCGCGAGATCCCCCTGGATGCGGGCGAGACTCTGGCCGAAGGGCAGGAGTTCAAGGCCGACATCTTCGCCCCCGGTGACAAGGTCGCGGTCACGGGCATCTCCAAGGGCAAGGGCTTCGCGGGCGTCATGAAGCGTTACGGCTGGCGCGGCAACAAGGCCACGCACGGCGCGTCGACGTCGCACCGCAAGCCGGCCTCGGGCGGCGGCACCGACGCCGCGCACACGTTCAAGGGGTCCGGCAAGCCGGGCCACATGGGCGACGCCCAGATCACCCAGCAGGGCCTGCGGGTCGTCCGCGTGGACACCGAGAAGAACCTGCTGCTGGTCAAGGGCGCGATCCCCGGTGCGAACGGCGGCCTGGTCATGATCAAGAAATTCACGCGCTAGGAGGAACACACCCATGCCGGAAACCACACTCAGAAAAGTGGATGGCTCAAGCGGGGGGAGTGTCTCCCTCAGCGAAAAGCTTTTCAACGCGAAAATCAATCCGGGCCTGATGCACCAGGCGGTCGTCAACGAGGCGACCAACAGCCGCCAGGATACCCGCGAAACCAAGACGCGGGCCGAAGTCGCCGGCGGCGGGCGCAAGCCGTACCGCCAGAAGGGCACGGGCCGTGCGCGCCAGGGGACCATCTCGGCCCCGCACTACCGCCACGGCGGCATCGTGTTCGGCCCGCACATGCGGGACCTGTCGGCGAAGCTGCCCAAGAAGGCTCGGCGGGCCGCTTTAATGTCGGCTCTGTCGACCAAGATGGCCGACGACTCGATCATCGTGCTGGACGCGCTGACGATGGACACGCACTCGACCAAGACCGCCGCCGCGTTGCTCAGGACCCTGGGCATCACGGGCAAGGTGCTGGTCGTGCTGCCCGAGACCAACCTGACGATTTACAAGTCGTTCCGCAACATCCCCGGCGTCACCGTCCGGGTCGCGCCCGCCTTTTCGGTGCGGGACGTGCTGGACGCCGGGCGGATCATCATGACCCAGGGCGCGCTGGACACGCTGGACGCCGTCTACGGCGGCACGAAAGCGGCTCCCGTGCAGACGTCCGAGGAGGCAGCAGTCTAACCCATGAGCGCAACCACGAAAAGCCCCTATCAAATCATCGTGCGTCCCATCGTCACCGAGAAGACGGTGCGTGGCGGTGGTGAAAACAAGTACACGTTCGCCGTCGCCCGCGATGCCAACAAGTATGAGATCGCCGACGCGATTCAGCGCATCCAGGCCGACGCCAAGAACGCCGTCAACGTCATCTCGGTCAACACCATGGTCGTCAAGGGCAAGACCCGCCAGGGCCGCTTCTTCAAGCGGGCCAACAAGGGCCGCACCTCGGACTGGAAGAAGGCCATCGTGACCCTGCAAGAGGGCCAGTCCATCGAACTGGTCGAGGGAGTCTAATTTTATGGGTATCAAACGTTACAAGCCGACGACCCCGTCCCAGCGCTTCCGCACCGCCTCCGACTACGCGGAGCTGACGGCAAGCAAGCCCGAAAAGTCGCTGCTCCGCCCGAACAAGCACAGCGGCGGGCGCAACAACCAGGGCCGGCGCACCGCCGTCAACACGGCGGGCGGCAACAAGACGATGTACCGCATCATCGACTTCAAGCGCGACAAGATGGGTGTGCCCGGCAAGGTTGCCACCATCGAATACGACCCGAACCGCTCGGCGCGCATCGCCCTGATCCACTATGCGGACGGTGACAAGCGCTACATCCTGTGGCCGGTCGGCATCAAGGTCGGCGACGCCATCATCGCCGCCGACACGGCCGACATCCGGCCCGGCAACGCCATGCCCTTGCGTTCCATCCCCGTTGGAACGCTGATCCACAACATCGAGATGACGCCGGGCAAGGGCGGACAGATCACCCGGACGGCGGGCGGCTCGTCGCAGCTCATGGGCAAGGAAGGCAAGTACGTCACCATCCGCCTGACTTCGGGCGAGATGCGGATGATCCTGGCCGAATGCCGCGCGACGGTGGGCCAGATCGGCAACATCGAGCACGAGAACATCAAGCACGGCAAGGCGGGCAAGAAGCGCTGGCTGGGCGTGTATATGCACAACCGCGGCGTCGTCATGTCCCCGCGCGACCACCCGCACGGCGGCGGCGAGGCCAAGTCCCCGGTCGGACGCAAGAAGGGTCCGGTCTCGGCGACGGGTGTGCTGGCACTCGGTTTCCGAACCCGCCGCAACAAGTCCACGCAGAAGTTCATCGTTCGCCGCCGGGGGAAGAAATAACCTATGGGACGCTCACTCAAAAAAGGGCCTTACGCGGACCCCAAGCTGCTCAAGCGTATCGACGACATGAACGCGCGCAACGAGAAGCGCATCATCAAGACCTGGTCGCGCCGCTCGACGATCTTCCCGCAGATGATCGGTCATACCATGGCGGTCCATGATGGGCGCAAGCACATCCCCGTGTTCGTCACGGAGAACATGGTCGGCCACAAGCTTGGCGAGTTCGCCCTGACCCGCACCTTCAAGGGTCATGCCGGCTCCAAAGACACGCGGACGACGCGGGGACGTTAGGAAAAACACTATGAACACAGCCGCACGGGATCGCGCCCTGCTGCCCGCCGTCAAGGACGTGCTGGGGCGGACGCCGATTTCCAAGCTGAAACTGACCAAAGGTGCCGACGGTGGCCTGAAGGTCCTGCTCCACACCAGCCGTCCGAACAACGTGCGGATGGAGAGTGATGCCATCACCCAGGCGCTGCGCGACCAGGTCGGCGGCGACCGGGCCGTGACGCTGGAGATTGTGTCCGAGGCCCGCGCCGTCGCCAAGTACCTGCGGCTCTCGCCGCGTAAGGCCCGGCTGGTCATCGACGCCATCAAGGGCAAGCGCGTCTCGGAGGCCCTGGGTATGCTGCGCTTTATCCCGAACCAGGCCGCCGAGTTCATTACCAAGGTGCTGATCTCCGCCGCCGCCAACGCGCAGGACGGGTGGGGTGCCGGTGTCGAGGACCTGAAAGTCCAGAACATACTCGCCGACGGCGGCCCGAGCCTGAAGCGGGTCCGTGCCCGTGCCCAGGGCCGCGCCTACCGCATCCTGAAGCGGACCAGTCATCTGACCGTCATCCTGACGGATGCCCCGCCGCCGGCCCCGCGCCAGCGCCGGACGACTGCCGTTCCGGCCAAGCCGCGGGCGACGCAGGCCCCCGCCGCGCCCAAGACTGAGAACGTCATCCTGGCGCAGTCAACGACGGAGCAGGCCGGCCAGGAGGTCGTGCTGGACACGCCGCATCACACCCCTGCCGAGGAGAACCGGCAGGTTCCGGGCGCGGAGCAGGGCGAAGGCTCGACGGGCGACTCGGCGAACACGCCGGAGTCGGGCCAGAGCACCGTCGCCCCTGCCGATGCGCCCCATGCGATGGCGGGTGCCGTGACTGAAGGGGAGACGAGCCAGGTGCCGACCGAGGCTACGCCGGTTTCGGCGTCGGACTCGCCGGAGACCGATGTGTCGGACCGTGCGCCCGACCCAAGCGAAGGCGCGGACCAGAAGCGGGAAGAAGGGGAATAACGCATGGGACAGAAGATTCATCCCGTCGGGTTCCGCGTCGGCGTGAACCGCGAGTGGGAAAGCAAATGGTATCTGGACAAGGGCTATGCGAAGGCATTAGTCGAGGACGTCCACATCCGTGAGTTCATCAAGGGCAGCAAGACGCTGGCGAACGCCGCCATCGCGCGCATTGAGATCGAGCGGGCGGCGAACCGCGTCAAGGTCACGCTGAACACGGCCAAGCCCGGCATCATCATCGGGCGCGGCGGCAAGGGTCTGGACGATCTGCGGGCGGTGCTTGAGACGAAGTTCAAGAAGTCGTTCCAGGCCAACGTCAGCGAGATCCGTCACCCGGAGCTTGACGCGCAGTTGGTCTCGGAGAGCATCGCGCAGCAGATCTCCAAGCGTGTCTCGTACAAGCGAGCCATGCGGCAAGCCGTCACGCGGGCGATGAAGCTGGGCGCGAAGGGCATCCGCATTTTGTGCTCGGGCCGGCTGAACGGCAGCGAGATGGCGCGTAAAGAGGGCGACCGGCTGGGCAAGATTCCGCTGCACACGCTGCGCGCGGACATCGACTACGGCTTCGCCGAGGCCCCAACGACCTACGGCAATACGGGCGTCAAAGTCTGGATCTACAAGGGCGACATCCTGCCCGGCCAGAAGCGGCTGACGACGGCGGACATCGCCTTGCAGCAGCAGCAGCAGCGCCGGCTGAACGCCGATGAGGGCTTCGGTGATCGCGGCCCGACCGGCGGACGCGGCGGACGCGGCGGTGCGGGCGGCGGACGCGGCGGCGGCTTCGGCGGCGGTCGCGGCGGTGCGGGCGGCGGCCGGGGCGGGCCTGGCGGCGGTCGCGGGCCTGGCGGCGGGGGCGGCTTCGGCGGCGGGCGTGGTCCCGGCGGCGGTGGCGGCGGCTTCGGCGGCGGTCGCCCCGGTGGCGGTGGCGGCTTCGGCGGCGGTGGTGGCCGACCTGGTGGCGGCGGCGGACGCTAACTATTTTGTCTTCCCTCCCCCCGGAAGTCCAGCGGGAGGGAAGACAATGGAGATAAACAACTATGTTGATGCCAAAGAAGGTCAAGCGTCGCCGTGTCCACCGCGGCCGGCGCACGGGGAACGCCTCGGGTGGAAACCACGTAGACTTCGGCGAGTACGGCCTGCAAGCTTTAGAGGCCTGCTGGATGACCAACCGGCAGATCGAGGCCGCCCGTATCGCCATGACCCGCAAGATCAAGCGCGGCGGAAAGATCTGGATTCGGGTCTTCCCGGACAAGCCGTTTACCAAGAAGCCGGCTGAGACGCGCATGGGCAAGGGCAAGGGCGCACCCGAGGGCTGGGTGGCCGTCGTGAAGCCGGGCCGTGTGCTGTTCGAGATGTCTGGCGTTGACGAGGAACTGGCCCGCGAGGCCATGCGGCTGGCGCAGCATAAGCTGCCGATTGGGACCAAATTCGTCACCCGGCACGAGACGGCCTTGCAGATCGCCGCCCACGCGCTGGCCGCCGAGGACGCGGACGACGAAGGCCCGGACGACGAAAGCACGGGGGAGTAACCGATGGCTGTCAAGACAAAACAGCGGCGCGCGGACCTGCGCGCTATGAGCGAAGCGGACCTTACGGCGGTCGTTGCCGACGCCCACAAGAGCATCTATATGTTCCGCAAGGACCGCCTGGGCAAGCCCCAGGAGAACGTCAAGGTCATACACAACGCCCGCAAGGAGGTCGCCCGTGTGCTGACCATCAAGCGGGAGCGGGAACTGAGCGGGAACGAGGCATAACACATGGCAGACGAGACGCAGACACCGACCGAAGAGCTGACCCGGACCCGCCGCAAGCTCCGCACCGGCGTCGTTTCCAGCGACAAGATGCAAAAGACCGTCGTCGTGACGGTCGGCAACCTGGTCCGGCACCCGGTCTACGGGCGCATCCAGAAGCAGGACAAGAAGTTCAAGGCGCACGATGAGAACAACGACGCGCACACGGGTGACACCGTGGAGATCATGGAAACACGCCCGTTGAGCAAAGACAAGTGCTGGCGCGTCATCCGGGTCATCGAGCGGGCGAAGTAGGGCTTTTCTTCCAGAGAGATTATTGCTAGGGCCGGTCACAAAGCCGCATACTCCCGCTTTGCGTGGGTGTGTGCGAAACTGGGCCGGCAGCGCAAAGGAAAACCATGATCCAAGACTATAGCCGCCTCCGGGCGGCGGACAACAGCGGGGCGCGGGAGCTTCTGACGATCCGCGTCCTCAAAGGCTCCAACGCCAAGTACGCCCATGTCGGTGACATCATCGTCTGCGCCGTCAAATCGGCGACGCCGGGCGCGGCGGTCAAAAAGGGCGAGGTCGTCAAGGCGGTCGTCGTCCGCACCAAGCAGGCCATCCGTCGGCAGGACGGGTCCGTGCTGCGCTTCGACGAGAACGCCGCCGTCGTGCTGAACAACAACCTCGCGCCGCGCGGGACGCGCGTCTTCGGGCCGGTCGCCCGCGAGCTGCGCGACTCCAAGTTTGAAGGGGCGATGAAGATCATCTCGCTCGCCCCGGAGGTGCTCTAAGATGTATCGTCCCACACGCAAGGCCGGCCCGCGCCGCCAGGTCGCCCAGTTCACCGGCAAGATCCGGCTCCGGCAGGGAGACACCGTGCGCGTCCTGGCGGGCAAGGACCGGGGCAAAGAGGGCAAGATCACCGAGGTGCTGCGCTCCGAGGGCAAGGTGATCGTCGAGGGCATCAACGTCGTCATCAAGCACGAGAAGCCGCGCCCTTCGCCGAGCGGACAGAGCACGGGCGGCGGGCGCGTCGAGAAGACCATGCCGATGCACGTCGCCAAGGTCCAGCTCGTAGACCCCGCCGACGGCAAGAGCGTGACCCGCATCGGGGTCAAGCTGGACGAGAACGGGGAGCGTGTGCGCTTCGCCAGGAAGTCGGGAGGAGTGATCAGCAATGGCTAACCAAGTAGGCCCGACGCCGACCCTGAAGAAGAAGTACCAGGACGAGGTCGTCCCGGCGCTTCAGAAGGAGTTCGGCTACAAGAACATCATGCAGGTCCCGCGCATCGAAAAGGTCGTCATCAACATGGGCGTGGGTGCGGCGGGGCAGACCGGCGGCGACGCCAAGCAGCTCGACGGCGCGGTCAGCGATCTGGCGACGATCACGGGCCAAAAGCCTGCCGTGACGCGGGCCAAGAAGTCCATCGCGAACTTCCGCCTGCGCGAAGGCGCGCGCATCGGGGCCAAGGTCACGCTGCGCGGCGCGCGGATGTATGAGTTCCTGGACCGGCTGCTGAACATTGCTTTGCCCCGCGTCCGCGACTTCGGCGGCATCAACCCGAACTCGTTTGACGGGCGCGGCAACTTCGCGATGGGCATGAAAGAGCAGCTCACGTTCCCGGAGATCGTCTACGATAAAGTGGACAAGGTCCGGGGAATGGACGTCATCATCGTGACGACTGCCCCGTCCGACGCCGAGGCGCGGTCGCTGCTGAAAGCCATCGGCGTCCCCTTCCGGGGCGAGAAGCAGGGCGAGCGTCTCGCCTAGAGCCTTTTCTGCGCCTTTTCAGGTATACTAACCCCTGTTTTGTCGCCCGAAGATCGCTTTTTTGACACACGGAGATTATTTTGGCAAAAGAAGCCTTGATCCAGAAAGCCAAGCTCAAGCCCAAGTTTGGGGTGCGCGCCTACAACCGCTGCCAGCTCTGCGGGCGGGCGCACGGCTATATGCGTAAGTTCAGCATCTGCCGCATCTGCTTCCGCGAGCTGGCACACCAGGGGCTGGTCCCCGGCGTGACCAAGTCGAGCTGGTAGAACGCTCATATCGAGGCCTGCGGGTTTGGTCCGCAGGCCCGCCTGATGGAGAAGAAACCCAATGCCGGTCAGTGACCCTATCGCCGATCTTTTGACGCGCATCCGCAATGCCAACAGCGCGAACCACGAGTCGCTCGAAGTGGACTCGTCGAAGCTCAAAATCGAAGTGCTCCGCATTCTGCACGAAGAGGGCTACATCAAGTCCTACGAGGTCATCTCGCAGCCCGTCCAGGACAAGATCAAAGTCACCCTTAAGTACGGTGCCCGCAACCGCGAGAAGGTCATCACCGACCTGAAGCGCGTCTCCAAGTCCGGCCTGCGCGTCTACCGGTCGCACGACAAGCTGCCGACCGTTTTGCGCGGCCTGGGCATTGCCATCGTCTCCACGTCGCAGGGCGTGATGACCGCCAAGAAGGCCCGCAAGCTGGGCATTGGCGGCGAAGTCCTTGCACTGGTGTATTAGGACTAGTTCTTATAGGACTAGTTCTTAGGAGAAACCCATGTCACGTATTGGAAAGCGGCCCATTCCGCTGCCGCAGGGCGTGGAAGTGGTCGCCGCCAAAGACGGCACCCTGACCGTCAAGGGCAGCAAGGGCACACTGAGCCGCCGCCTGCACCCGCGCATGAGCGTGGAAATCGAGGACGGCACCCTGCTCGTCACGCGCCCGACGGACGGCCAGGAGGACCGCGCGCTGCATGGCTTGACCCGGTCGCTGGTCAACAACATGGTCATCGGCGTGTCCGACGGCTACCGGCGCGTCCTGGAGATCGAGGGCGTCGGCTACCGTGCCGCCAAGGACGGGCGCAGGCTGGTCCTGAGTCTGGGCTTCTCGCACCAGGTTCCGGTCGAGCCGCTGGACGGCGTCGATTTTGAGGTCGGCCAGGACACCAACACGCGCCGCCCATTCGTCACCGTCGTCGGCATCGACAAAGAGGCGGTCGGCCAGCAGGCCGCCGTCATCCGCAAGCTGAAGCCTCCGGAGCCGTACAAGGGCAAGGGCATCCGCTACCAGGGCGAGATCGTCCGCCGCAAGGCCGGCAAGAGCGGCAAGGCGGGCGGTAAAGGCGGCGGCAAGGGCGGCAAGAAGTAGCATCACCCGGCCCATAACGCGGACGCTGACACGTCCGTGACACTGTGGGTCAAGAGGAAACTCGCACACTATGGCACAGATCAACAAAAACGAAAACCGGCAGAAGCGGCACAGCCGCGTCCGCAAGCGCGTTCATGGGCTGCCGGAGCGGCCCCGGCTGAACGTCTACCGGAGTAGCAACAACATTTATGCTCAGGTCATTGATGACCTGGCCGGCAAGACCCTGGCCGCGGCGTCGTCGCTGGACGCCACGCTGCGGACGGACAAAGCTGCCAAAAGCGCGGGTGGCAACATCGCGGCGGCCAAAGGCGTCGGCGCGCTGGTCGCCGAGCGCGCGAAAGCGGCCGGCATCACTAAAGTCGTTTTCGACCGCGGCGGCTACCTTTACCACGGGCGCGTTCAGGCACTGGCCGACGCTGCGCGCGAGAACGGACTGGATTTCTAAGCTATGGCATTGATCAACCCGGACACGCTGAACCTGGAAGAGCGCGTCATCCAAACCAACAAAGTCCAGAAGACCCACAAGGGCGGGCGCACGATGTCCTGGAGCATCCTGGTCGTGGTCGGCGATGGCGCGGGCTACGTCGGGGTGGGCTTAGGCAAGGCGCGTGCGATCCCCGATGCCATCCGCAAGGGCGTCGAGGCGGCCCGCAAGAGCCTGGTCCACGTGCCGATGGTCGGCACGACGATCCCCCACGACGTCCTGCTGCGGCAGGGCGGCGCGGAAGTGCTGCTCCGGCCCGCCTCGCCCGGTACGGGCGTCGTGGCGGGCGGCTCGGTCCGGGCCGTTTTGGAAGCCGCAGGCGTCAAGGACATCCTGGCAAAGTCGCTCGGCTCGTCGAACAAGGTCAACACGGCCTGGGCGACCATTGCGGCCTTGAAGCAACTCAAGCGGGCCACGGATGTCGCCCGCCTGCGCGGCCTGAACGTCAACGATTTGGTGTCCCGCGCCGTCGCCAACGCTTCCCGTGCGGCGGAGCAGGAAGATTCGGCTCAGGGCATCGGCAGCGTCGTCTCCGACGAGCCGGTCGCAACCACCATAGAAGCCTCTGCCCCGGCGGCAGAAGTGCAGGCCCCCGTGGCAGAGGCGTCGGCTCCCGACGCTCAGACGACCGAGACGCCGGGCGCGGTCGCGCAGCCCGTCGAGGCCGCCGCCGTGTCCGAAAGTACGCCCACGCCGACGCCGACCACCGAAGGGGGAGCGTAACCCATGGCCGATTTGAAGATCACTCTGACGCGCAGCCTGATCGGGTATGAGAAGTCTCAGCGCCTGACGGCGCGCGCCCTGGGCCTGAACAAGATCGGGTCGACGGTGACGCAGCCGGACACGGCCCCGATCCGCGGCATGATCAAAAAGATTACGCACGTCCTCACTGTTGAGGCAGCGGACGGCAAGGTCCTCTCCGTCCCGGCGGTGAAGATCGGCCGCAAGCATCATTACGGCCCCCACGAGGGGCTGGGAGTTGGGCAATGAATCTCTCTGAACTGAAACCGAACGAGGGCGCGCGCCAGCCCCGCAAGCGGATCGGCCGCGGCATCGGGTCGGGCACGGGCAAGACATCAGGCGGCGGCCACAAGGGCGACAAAGCGCGCGGCAACACCAAGCCGGGCTTTGAGGGCGGCCAGACGCCGCTGCACCGCCGCCTGCCGCAGAAACGCGGCTTGAGCGGACCGGGCGGCTTCAACGCCCCCCCCAAGCACGGCTTCGCGGTCGTCAACCTGAGCGCGCTGGAGCGCTTCGAGGACGGCGTGACCGTAACGCCCGAGACACTCCTGGATGCGGGCCTCATCGGCGACCTGAAGCACGGCGTCAAGATTTTGGGCAACGGTGAGCTGACCAAGAAGCTGACTGTTTGCGCCACGCAGTTCTCCAAGAGCGCCGAAGAGAAGATCTCTTCCCTGGGCGGCACCGTCGAGATCGTTTAGTTTTATCCGTGAGGCACAGTGATGTCCGTCCGAAGACCTTCCGCGAATGTCCCGTCCGCCGCGCCCCTCAGCCCGCGCCGCGCCCCCGCAGGGGGACGGAGCGGCGATGCGGTGCCATTCGTGCAGGCGATGGTGGCGGCCTGGTCGATCCCCGAGCTGCGTAAGCGCCTGCTGTTCATCTTCGGCGCGTTCGGCGTCTACATTGTGGGCCTGCACATCCCGCTGCCGATCACGAACCACAAGGCCTTAGAGGAACTCTTCAACAAAGGAGGCATCCTGAGCCTCGTGGACGTCTTCTCGGGCGGGGCGCTGCGCCAGTTCACCATCTTCGCGATGGGGATCGTGCCGTACATCAACGCCTCGATCATCATGCAGCTCTTAACGTTCGCCATCCCCTCCTGGCAGGAGCTGGCGAAGGAGGGCGAATCGGGGCGCAAGCGGATTGCACAATACACGCGCTACCTGACCATCGGGCTGGCCCTGGCGCAGTCCATCGGCCTGGTTATCTATCTGCGGAGCAACGGCGCGCTCGACCACAACTTCTTTCGGACCGTCGAGATCATCATCACGATGATCGGCGGGACGGCGTTTCTGATGTGGCTGGGCGAGCAGATTACCGACAAGGGCATCGGCAACGGCGTCTCGCTGATCATCTTTTGCAGCATCATGGCGCGGTTGCCCAGCCAGTTCGCGGGCGTCGGGCAGGGCATCGCCGCCGGGTCGGTCCAGCCGTGGCAGGTGCTCATTCTGATCCTCGCGTTCTTTGCCACGGTCATAGGCGTCGTCTACGTGACCTTGGGCCAGCGCAAGATACCGATCCAGCACGTGCGGAAGATCGTCGGCAACAAGATGTCTCAGGGGGGCACGTCGTACCTGCCGTTCAAGGTCGCGCAGGCGGGCGTCATCCCGATCATCTTCGCGCTGTCCATCCAGCTTCTGCCGGCGACGTTCGCGAACTTCGTGCCGGCGACGACGAATCTAGGCCGCTTCCTGCACTCGGCGACGGATTTCCTGTCACCCGGCAAGAACCCGCTGACGGCCCTGGTATATGCGGCGATCATTGTGTTCTTTACCTACTTCTACACGGCGATCACATTCAACGTGGAGCAGATCGCGGACGACCTGAAGAAGTACGGCTCGTTTATTCCCGGCATCCGGCCCGGCAAGCCGACGATGGAGTACCTGGACAAAGTGATGACGCGCATCACCCTGGCGGGCGCGCTGTTCCTGGCTGCCATCGCTTTGCTGAACTACTGGATACCGGCCCTCACGGGCACGAACGGGGCGAATCAGTTCACGCTGATCGGAGGCACATCGCTGCTGATCGTCGTCGGCGTCGCACTGGACACGATGCAGGCCATTGAGGCACAGCTTCTGATGCGGAACTACGAGGGCTTCATCCGCTGATGCGCGTGGTATTGCTCGGCCCGCCCGGCGCGGGCAAGGGGACGCAGGGCCAGGCCCTGGCCGCGCACTACGGTATCCCGCATGTGGCGACCGGGGACATCGTCCGGGACCACATCGCGCGTGGGACGCCTTTTGGGCGCAAAGTGGAGGCGGCCATCGCGGCGGGGAACTTTGCGTCTGATGCGGACATTCTTTATTGGGTCGGGCGGCGTCTCGCGGAGCCGGACGCCCAAGGCGGCTGCATCCTGGACGGCTTCCCGCGCGACTTGGCACAGGCGGAAGCGTTTGACACCGTTTTAAGCGCCGTTATCGTCCTGGACATCGCAGAGGATGAGCTGATCGCGCGCTTGGCCGGCCGACTGGTCTGCCCTGTCTGTGATGCTGTTTACCACATGGATCTTTGTCCGCCTCACAAAGCCGGCGTTTGCGACAACGAAGGTGCTGCGCTTGTGCGCCGGCCTGATGATGAGCCGGAGGCAGTACGGAACCGCCTGCAAGTTTATCACACGCGGACGGAGCCGCTGAAGGCCTATTATGACCGGCGGGGCTTGCTGCGGCGCATAGACGCTTCCGGGTCGCCCGAGGCCGTAACGGGGGACATTCTGCGCGCTCTGTCTACGAGCCTGGCCCCGGAACGTGTTTTTTAAGGTATAATACGCGGATGATTCGGCTGAAGACGGCGGAAGAGATTGAAATGATGCGCCGGGCGGGCCGCGCGGTGGCGGAGGCCTTGGCGGCGATGCGCGACGCAATCGTACCGAACGTCACCACGACGCTGGATTTGGACGAAGTCGCCGCCGCCGTTTTGAAGAAGCGTGGGGCCAAGCCGGCCCTGCTGGGGTACAAGCCCAGCTTCAGCCGTGTCCCGTACCAGCACAACACGTGCATCTCGGTCAATGACGAGGTGGTCCACGGCGTCCCCGGAAAAGGGCGCATCCTGCGAACCGGGGATATCGTGAGCCTGGACCTGGACGCCTCGGTGGACGGCTGGTGCGCCGATGCTGCGCTGACGGTCCCCATTGGGCCAGTCTCGGCAGCCGCAAAGAACCTGTTGACCGTCACGCGCGAGGCGCTGTTCAAGGGCATCGCGCAGGCGCGGGTCGGGAACACGCTGGGGGATGTCGGCGCGGCGATCCAGCGCCACGTGGAGCGCAGTCGGTACAATGTAGTCCGGGACCTGGTGGGGCATGGCATCGGGCAGACGCCCCACGAGGACCCGCAGGTCAACAACTACGGGCGTCCGGGCCGGGGCGATAAGCTCATGGTGGGCATGACTTTCTGCATCGAGCCGATGGTGAACATCGGCAAATCCGAGGTCGGCCACCACCGGGGCGACGTCTGGACGATCTTCACAGCGGACGGGACGCTGTCCGCGCACTTTGAACACACGGTCGCTATTACTGAGGACGGCCCTGACATCCTGACGCTGCCGCCCTCGCAGGAGAAATAACCGAAGCTTATGGCCCGAAGACCACGCAAACAGCACGTCGCCCGCGATGAGCGCCGCGTCGAAGAGTCGGAAACTTACGCCAAAGAAAAGGCGATTGAGGTGGAGGGTGCCATCGTTGAGACTCTCCCCAACGCCATGTTCCGCGTCGGCATTGAGGGCGGGCATCAAGTGCTGGCCCAAGTCAGCGGCAAGATCCGCATGAACTTCATCAAGATTTTGCCCGGTGATCGTGTCAAGGTGGAGCTTTCCCCTTACGATCCGACACGTGGGCGCATCTTGTACCGCTATAAGTAACACGTTAGGAGCATACCATGAAAGTACGGCCGTCCGTCAAGAAAATCTGTGACAAGTGCAAGGTCATCAAGCGCGACGGTGTTGTGCGCGTGATCTGCGTCATCAAGAAGCACAAGCAGCGGCAGGGGTAATCGCCCTGACCCCCTAGAGGAGACATTCTTTTGGCACGTATTGCAGGCGTCGATTTGCCGCGAGACAAGCGGGTGGAGTATGCGCTTCTTTCCATCTTCGGCATCGGACTGACGAGCAGCCGGGACATCCTGGCGAAGAACGGCGTGGGGGTCGATACCCGTGTTCGTGACCTGACCGAGGCCGAGGTCGCCAAGCTGCGAGAGACCATCGAGCGAGAGTTCCGGGTCGAGGGCGAGCTGAAGCGCCAGATCCAGATCAACATCCGGCGCTTGCAGGAGATCGGCTGCTACCGGGGCATCCGGCACCGGCGCGGCCTGCCCGTGCGCGGCCAGAAGACCAAGAGCAACGCCCGTACCCGGCGCGGTCCGCGCCGTGCGGTCGCCGGCAAGAAGAAGGTCAAGAAGTAAGATGTAGGGGCGAACCTTGTGTTCGCCCCGCTCTGCGGACGCTTTTGTCCACCCGGCGAACACAAGGTTCGCCGCTACATCCTGTACCGCCCCTCATGGCCTCTTGACTTAGAAAATCAAGAGGCGGGTGTTGGGACGGGCTGATAGGAGACAGCACAGACCGAATGGCACAAAAGAAAACGACGACACGGCAGAAGCCGAAAGAGCGGAAAAACATCGCCCAGGGCATCGTGCATGTCAAGAGCACTTTCAACAACACCATCGTGTCCATCACGGACACGAAGGGCGACCTGATCTCCTGGGCCAGCGCCGGGGCTGTGGGCTTTAAAGGCTCGCGCAAAGGCACCCCGTTCGGCGCGCAGCTGGCCGCCGAGAAGGCGGCCCGCGAGGCCCAGTCGCACGGTCTGCGCCGGGTCGATGTCAAGGTCAAGGGGCCGGGGTCGGGCCGCGAGACGGCCATCCGCGCCTTGCAGGCCGTGGGCATCGAGGTCAGCATCATCAAGGACGTGACGCCGATCCCGCACAACGGCTGCCGCGCCCCCAAGCGACGCCGCGTCTGAGCGTGTGATGAGTCTGCCGTTTGCCCTTCGTGGGTGTTTTGTTGGAGAAATAGGAACAGATGACCGCCGTTAAAAAAGGACCAGTCAGCAAGGCCGGGGATGCCCGTTGCCGGCAGTGCCGCCGTGAAGGCATGAAGCTCTACCTCAAGGGCACCCGCTGCTACAGCAAGAAGTGCGCCATCGAGCGCCGCAACTACCCGCCGGGTATGCACGGCATGGGGCCGCAGAAGAAGACCACTGAGTACGCGCACCAGCTCCGCGAAAAGCAGAAGATGAAGCGCACGTACCGCGTTTTGGAGCGCCCATTCCGCAACTACGTCGCGGAAGCGCTGCGACGTAAAGGAGTGACAGGTGAGAACATCCTGTCCCTGCTTGAAACCCGTTTGGACAATGTCATCTACCGGATGAACCTGGGGGCCTCGCGCGCCCAGGCCCGGCAGTTCGTCTCGCACGGCCACTTCCTGATTAACGGCAAGCGGGTGGACATCCCCTCGTACCAGGTGCGCGTCGGCGAGGTCATCACGGTGCATGACAACAGCCGCAAGATGCAGCCGCTACTGGATTCGCTGCGCGGCATGGGCCGGCGCATCCCCGAGTGGCTGACCTTCGACGCCAACTCCCTGACCGGCAAGGTGGTCGCCGTGCCGACCCGCGATATGATCGACACCGAAGTTGCCGAGCAGCTCATCGTTGAGTACTACTCGCGCTGACGTCGCGCCCGCTGGTGGCCCCTTCGCCGGGGCCGACAAACCCGCCGCTTGTTCCGGCGGGTTTTCGCCTGTACGCCCGCCGCGCGCCTGCGCCGCGCGGGCGACATGAAATGCCGGGTAGGGCACCGCCAAGACGCGGGTGGACCCGCCCGGAGGAGTGACGAATACGATGCCAGAGATGACAACGGACCCGTCCGCGCCGCGCCTCGAAACGCTGGAGCAGACGGAGACATACGGCAAATTCGTGGTGGAGCCGCTGGAGCGCGGTTATGGGGTGACGCTGGGGAACTCCCTGCGCCGCGTCCTGCTGTCCTCGATCCCCGGTGCGGCCGTGACCTCGATCAAGATCGATGGTGTCCTGCACGAGTTCTCGACCATCCCCGGCGTCAAAGAAGACACCACCGAGGTAATCCTGAACCTCAAGGACCTGTTCGTTAAGGTGCACGGCCGGAACGGTGTGTCCGCCGATGGGACGAAGCCGGAGCCGCGCACGATCAAGCTGGACGTGACGGGGCCGGGCCATGTGACGGGCGCGGACATCCAGTGCCCGAGCGACGTTGAGGTGGTCAACCCCGAGGTCCACATCGCGACGCTGGCCGATGACAAAGCACATCTATCGATGGAGCTGACCGTGGACGAGGGCAAGGGCTACGTCCTGCCCGAAAAGCAGGACAAAAGCAAGCAGGTGATCGGTGTTATCCCCATCGGGGCCTCGTTCACGCCGGTCCGCAAGGTCTCGTTCAACGTCGAGGCCACGCGCGTCGGGTTTAAGACGGACTTCGAGCGCCTGACGCTCGAAGTGTGGAGCAACGGGACGATGGCCCCCGGCGACGCCCTGAGCCGGGCGGCTTACCTGCTGGAGACGTTCTTCCACCGGTTCGTCGAGCTGCCCCAGGGGCTGGGCGGGCGACCCGGCGGCCTGAACGGCATCGGCTTCGCGTCCGGGGTGCCCGGTGCGCCGGACGCACGCATCGAGGAGCTGGACTTCTCGGTCCGCACCTATAACTGCCTGAAGAAGGCCAACGTCCTGACCATCGGCGACCTGCTCCAGATCTCGGAGGGCGAGCTGATGCAGATCCGCAACTTCGGCAAGAAGTCGCTGACCGAGGTCAAGGAAAAACTGTCTACGCTGGGCCTGAGCGTCCTGGGTGCGACCGACGATGACGCTGCCTACGGGGATGAGGACGAGGACGAGGACGACGCGGCTGTGGCCGGGGCCGAAGAAGAGTAGGGCCGATGAAGAGTAAAGGAACACCGATATGAACCACCGCATAGGCGGCCGCAAGTTTGGCCTCCCCAGCGACCAGCGCCGCGCCCTGCTGAAGAGCCTCGTCCGCGCGCTTTTCACCTACCAGACGATCAAGACAACCGAGACGCGCGCCAAAGATGTCCGCGCCATCGCCGAGAAGATGATCACGGCGGCCCGCGTGGACAGTGTCCACGAGCGGCGTCAGGCGCGGCGCTTCCTGAACGACGAGACCTTGGTGCATCACCTGTTCACGCAGATCGCGCCCGAGTTTCGGACCATGACCGGCGGCTACACGCGCACCGTCAAGATCGGCCAGCGGCGCGGCGATGCCGCCACCATCGTGCAGCTCTCGCTGATCACGGACCTGGAGTTCGGCCTGCCGACCGCGCCCGAGAAGACCGGCCAGCCGGGTCACGCGCGATAAGCGCCGCCCGGACGCTGAAGCTAACCGTGGAGTACGACGGCACCGACTTTTGCGGCTATCAGACGCAGGGGCAGGGCGAGCGGACGGTGCAGTCCGTGCTGGAAGAGACGCTCAGGCGTCTGTCGCCGCGCGAGACCATCGCGATCAACGCAGCGGGACGGACGGATACGGGCGTCCACGCACTGGGTCAGGTCATCTCGTTTGAGACGGCGAACGGCCTGCCGCTGGAGCGGTGGGCCATCGCCCTGAACAGCCTGCTGCCGCGCGACCTGGCCGTTGCTCATGCGGAGGAGGCCCCGCCCGGCTTTCATGCCCGCTTCGCGGCCCGGCGGCGGACCTACGGGTATCTGATCTGGACGCGCCGGACGCGCTCGGCGATCTGGAACCGCTATAGCCTGCACTGGCGGCGCGTGCTGGATGTGGACGCCATGCGCGCCGGGGCGCGGCTCCTGATCGGGGCGCACGACTTCGCCGCCTTCGCCCGCGCCGGCGGCAACCCCGGCATGACGACGGTGCGCGATCTGGGACGGCTGTCGGTGCGCCGCGTGTCGGGAGGTTTGCTCGTCACGGCGACGGCGAATGGGTTCCTGCGCTCGATGGTCCGTAACCTGGTTGGGGCGTTGCTCGCCGTCGGGGTGGGGGATTTGTCGCCCGCCGCGCTGACCGATATTCTGGAATCGCGGGACCGTTCCTTGAACCCGGTCCCGCCCGCCGCGCCGCACGGCCTGTGCCTGATGCGCGTTGACTATTGATCCTGGTTTAGTATTGGAGAACCGAAATGCCTACCTATAGTGCCAAGCCGCTGGAGATGGAACAGAACCGCAAGTGGATCGTCATAGACGCCACTAACCAGTCTATGGGCCGGCTTGCCGTCGAGGCCGCCAAGATTTTGCGCGGCAAGAACAAGCCCGAGTGGACCCCGCACGTTGACTGCGGGGACCACGTGGTCATCATCAACGCCGACAAGGTCCTGCTGACCGGCAACAACAAGAAGGACGAGCCGATCTACCGGCACACGCTCTATCCCGGCGGCATCCGCAGCGTCACGCGCGGGCGTGAGATCGAGAAGGACTCGGTCGCGGCCATGATGCGCGTCGTCAAGGGCATGCTGCCGCACAACACGCTGGGCGCGCAGACGCTGAAGAAGCTGCGCGTCTATCCCGGTGCCGAGCACCCGCACCAGGCGCAGAAGCCCCAGGACATCGCTTAACCCACGTCTGAGCCTTCGCTTTTAAGGAACATTTATGGCAGAAACAACCCGCTATTACGGCACCGGCAAACGCAAAAACGCCGTCGCCAAGGTCTGGCTTTCGAGCGGCCAGGGCAACATCACCGTGAACAGCCGCACGACGGGCCACTACTTCGGGCGCGCGTCCCTGGAAGCGCTGATCGTGCAGCCGTTCGAGGTGACCGACACGATGGGCCGCTTCGACGTCTTCGTGCGCGCCCACGGCGGCGGCATTTCCGGCCAGGCCGGGGCCGTGCGCCACGGCATCGCCAAGGCCCTAGTCGAGTCCGATCCCGGTCTGCGCCCCGCCCTGCGTAAGATCGGCTACCTGACCCGCGACCCGCGCGTCAAAGAGCGCAAGAAGGCCGGCCGCAAGCGCGCCCGCCGTGGTTTCCAGTTCAGCAAGCGCTAGATGCAGGTCGGCGGGAACTTTTCGGGGGACGCCTGCGCGTATCCTGAGTCAGAAAGCGAGCGAGGCACACCGATGTTACCCCTGGCCTTTCTGGGTAGTCCCGCTGATATCGGCATCATCCTGGTGCTGGCGCTGATCGTGTTCGGGCCGAAGCGCCTGCCGGAAGTCGGCAAGCAGCTTGGGCACGCGATGCGTGAGTTGCGCAAAGTCACGGAAGAGCTGACGGGCGCGGTCCACTCGGTCCACAGCGAAGTCGAGTCTGTTTACAAGCCGGTCCTGACGCCGCCGCACGACTATGTAAACCCTTATATGTCAACGAGCAGCCCGACCGTGGAAAAAGCAGCGGCCCATCGCCCGTATGACCAGGAGCCGGAAGACCTTATGGCTCCTGCTGTTCCCTTGCACAAGTCGGAAGCGGAACCGACGCCGCCCACCCCAGACGGCACAGACGTGAAAGGACACTGATATGCTACCCTTAGCATTTGGTTTTGGCGGCCCCTGGGATATTGCCATCCTCGGCGGTGTTTTGATCCTCCTCTTCGGCGGCTCCAAACTGGCCGGCTTCGGCAAGTCGCTCGGTCAGGGGATCACGGAGTTCAAGAAGGCGACTACGGACGACGAGAAGACGCCCGTTGCTCCCGTCGTCGTGCAGACGCCGCCCGTGACCGTCGCGTCTCAGGCGGAGGACAAGAGCGTCCGATGAACGCCATCCAGATCATCCTGCTGGTCCTGCAAGCCCTGGTCAGCATCGCCTTCGTGCTGATTGTCATGTCACAGACGACCAAGAATGAAGGGCTGACGGGGACCATCGGCGGCAACGTCAGCGCCAACTTTAAGGGTAAGCCCGGCTTCGAGGAGCGCATCCAGAACTACACGCGGTACTTAGGCATCGCCTGGTTCGTTGTTGCCATCCTCGTCGGCATTGCCTTCCGCAACACCCAGTAGGCCCCGCGCCGGGGAAGATAGACAACGCAGTGCGGCCCGCCGAACACCATCCCTCAGGGATAGGGCGTTCGGCGGGCCGCTTCTTGTCGTCTGAGCCTAGTTTTAAGCCTACGCGGCGCGGCGCTCGCTCTGCTCACGCCGCCAGGAGCGGTCCGTCGTCTCCGCGACTGTGGCGGCACTCTCATAGGGGTCTATCTGCGCGGTGGCGACGATGTAGGAATAAAAGGCAACGGCGGACAGCAGATACCCGGTGGCGATCCATAAAAACATTTGCGTCACTCCCTCGAATTGCGGTACGTTCCTCTATTATCGGGTTCTTTCCATCCCTTCCTCACACCGTACTTTTGCGAGATTTCCCGGCCCCAAAATTCTCATCTGGTGATAATTTTCCTATATCGTTTCCGCACGTTATCCTGTTTTGCTGCCACTCGCTGTCACTTGTGACATAATAGAGATGTCGATAGCGAAGTCCGAACGGACACAGATTTGGTTTAGCGAGGAAGGGATACGACATGGACACGATTCTGGAAACCAACGCCGCGGTGGAGAGCGTCCGCCAGGCTTATGACGGTACATCTGACCGCCCCCGCCCCGAGTGGGTCCGCGGCACCTGCCCGCAGTGCGGCGATGAGCTAGTTGCGAACTGCTACTACGTCGGCGGCAGGGGTTATCTCGTGACACGCGAATGTTGGGCGAGCCTCGGTGACACCCCAACCTGTGCCTACCGCAAGGTGCTCTGAGAGACTGCACCCAAGAGAACAGACCTGGTTTAAGGAGAACTGACCATGAACACCTACGACAAGAACAACGTGCGCGGGGACGGCGGGCAGGGAGGTGGGCCGCGCGAGGTGACGAAGATTCAGATCTTCCGCTTCGTCGCCAAGGACAAAATCCTGGACATCACCGATCTGCTCAGCTTCGATCCTAAGCGCAGCAAGATCGCCTTCACCCTGGTCGAGTTCGACGATGCCAACAAGGCCACCCAGCGGGTCCGGCATTATGTGGACGCCGATGACTTCAAGCTGGTTTGCCACGACCTGCTGGCCGGCACGTTCACGATGTTTGAGGACCAAAAGGGTAGCGCGCACGACGATTACACTGAGGCGCGCGTTCTGTCCTTCAAGAAGGAATCCAAGTACCGGCAGCCCTATGTACTGCGTGTGGACAACGGCCAGGGTGAGGTCTACGGCCAGGGCCAGGTCAAGATGGTCAAGGCTACGGACAGCCTGACCGTGCAGATGCCGGAGTTTGAGGCGCGTAAGATGGCCCTGGTCGTGCTGGACTACATCCACCAGTGGGAGACCATCCACTTCCGCCGGCGTCAGGACGCGCGGACGCTGACGTTCACACCGACGACTGAGGCCTCTGAGCCGGAGCGGCTGGCGGCTTGAGACAGAGAAGAGGGGGAGAACCATAGGTTCTCCCCCTTCTTTCTATCCGCTGGTCTACTGATGTTACACAGCCAAGCCGCGCAGCCAGATCGAGTAGTTGAAAACTACTCGCACCCTCCGCCTTATGCCAATTATCTGGCCGTCAGCGGCTCGTCCTCCACGCTACGCCTGTCGGCGGTGTGGCTCCGCAACAGGCGCGGGGTCTCGGTCTCCACCGCCGAGCGCCCGAACAGCAGGTCCAGCGTCCACCCCGCCACGACGCGGGCCTTGCGGCTCCAGTGCGGGATCTTGACCAGGTAGACCGTCCGCCACAGAAACCACGCGGGGAAGCCGGAGAACTTGAACCACTTGATCTGCGCGACGGCGACCTGGTGGCCGAGGTTCACGAACTCGCCAAGGCTGCGGAACAGGAACGGCTTCGGCTCACGCCCGTGCAGGACGGCGAGGACATTCTTCGCGAGCTGTTTGGCTTCCCGCTCGGCGTTCTGCGCCGTGCCGGTGTAAGGGCGGCCTTCCTCCAGCAGGTTCGGGATGTGGGCGCAGTCGCCCATCGCCCAGAGGCCGCCCATCCCCTTGACGGCCATCGTCGGCTCTGTTACTATGGCCCCGCGCTTGGTCTTCTCGCAGTCGAGCATTCTGGTCAGGGGCGAGGGCATGACGCCCGCCGACCAGAGCAGCGTCCGGGCGGGGATCGTCTCGCCCTTGCTCAGTGTCACCGATCTTTCGTCGGCGTCCTTGATCGTCTGGCCCAGTCGCATCTCGATGCCGCGCTTCTGGAGCTGCCGGACGGCATATTGAGCGAGCTTGGAGTCGATGGTCGGCAGAATCTCCTGGGCCATGTCCATCAGAATCACGCGAATCTCGTCGGGCCGGATGTGCGGGTAGCTCCGGCACGCCTCTTTCATCAGGTCGCGGATCGCCCCGGCAGCCTCGACACCAGTGTAGCCCGCGCCGACAACGACGACCGACAGGAACGCCTGCCGGGCGACCAGGTCAGACTCTTGGTTGGCTTGTTCCAGCGCGGCCATCAAATGATTCCGCAGCAGCGAGGCGTCGTCCAGCGACTTCAGCGTGAAGGCCAGCTTTTCCATGTTCCGCTGGCCGCCGAACGATGTCGTGCTGCCCAGGCTGAGGATAAGCTGATCCGCCTCGACCGTCTCGGTCTCCTCGGTGAGCGGGCGCTTGAACGTCACAGTCCGGGCACGCGTGTCGATTGCCGTCACCTCGCCCATGACAAAGCGGGTCCGCTTCAGAAAGGCGCGCAGCGGCGAGGTCACGTCCGCCTCATCCAGCATCCCGCCCAGAGCCTCGGTCAGGAACGGCGTGAACAGCAAAAAGTTATCCCGGCTGATTAGTGTGACGTCCACGGGGTCGCTGAACCGGAGCAGTTTTTCCAGCGTCTGCGCGACCTTCAGGCCGCCGAAGCCGCCGCCGACGATGACGATGTGTGTGCGGGCCATGTGTTGGCTCCCTCTAAATCTGTCCCCTGCCTGGGTGCGTTATACCCGCATTGCCTGTGAAAAAAATCACAATCCGGCGACGCTTGACAAAATCCTTTCCCTGACTTCATCATGGGACATGAGCGAAGGTGTCGATCTGAATCCTTGGCGGACACGCGGCAGCCGCGAGGTCTACGTCAACCCCTGGATTCGCGTCCGCGAAGACCACGTCTTCCGTGCCGACGGCCAGCCCGGCATCTACGGCGTCGTCGAGTTCCAGAACGCCGCCCTGGGCGTCGTGCCCGTGACGGACGACGGCGACACGTTCCTGGTCGGCCAGTGGCGCTACCCCCTGGGGCTGTACTCCTGGGAGATTCCCGAGGGCGGCGGCCCCTTGGGCACCCCTCTGCTGGACAGCGCCCGCCGCGAGCTGGTGGAAGAGACCGGCCTGACGGCTTCGGTCTGGACCGACCTCGGCCTGTTCCACCTGTCCAACTCCGTCACGGACGAAGGCGGCCAGATCTTCCTCGCCCAAGGGCTAACCCTGGGCGACGCCTCCCCCGAGGGCGACGAAGTGCTGTCCATACGCCGCGTGCCCCTGCGGGAAGCCTACGACATGGCGATGGACGGCCGCATCACCGACGGCGTCTCGATCATCGGCCTGGCCCGTGCCGTCCGCTACCTCGGCAGCACACGCGAGACGGATTCCTGCGGCTCGGCGGCGGAGAGCAGCGCGCCGCGCGCACGCTGGGCGGGGTAGGAGGCGCGGCCCAGGCTGAGCGGACAGGGGTGGGGGAAGGCGGACACGAGGGCGGCGAGCCGGGTGTGCAGGCGACCGATGACGGTCTCACGGGTCGCGCCGGTGTGGGGGAGCAGGGCGATCAGCTCGTGCTCGTCGTAACGGGCCACGAGGTCGGAGCGGCGCATGCACTCTTTGGCGGTCTGGGCGATCTGGGCGAACAGCACGGCTTCGGGCAGGACACCGTCCACGCGGATGCGGATCACGGACAGCTCCAGGTGGTGGCGGCTGGCGCGGGATAGCTCTTCGTCCAGGCGGCTGTCAAAGTACGGGCGGGTGTAGAGGCTGGTCACGGAGTCCACGACGGTCGGCGGGGCATCATCGGTCTGGTCGGCCAGCGGGCCGTGTGCGGCGAGGCGGCGGCGCTTGCCCTCATGCTGCAAGGCGGCCTCGCGGACGGCGTCGCTGCGGAACATCTGCTGCAATTTGCGGGCTGAATTCTTGAGGATATGCGAGACGTAGTTGTTGGAGACGCCCAGGGCGCGGGCGATGTCGGTCTGGCTGCGGTCCTCGTAGTAGAACGAGTACAGGACCTTCTGCTCGATCTCTTTGAGCCGGGTCAGCGCGTGCTCTAACACGACCTTGTCTTCGATGGGCAATGCGGTCCGCGAGGCCTCAGCGTTGCTTTCGGCCAGTTGAACGCGCGACGCGCCGGTTTCCTGAGCCTCGTCCAGCGACTGCACGGCGAACAGCGAGCGGGTCGCACGGATGCGGGCGACTTCGGCCTCTTTTAGCCCCAGCGACGACGCGACCTCAGCGTCGGTCGGTTCGCGCCCGCTCCCCTGCGTCAGCGTTTCAGCCTCGCGCCGCACCTTCTGTGCCATTTCTTGGAGCCAGGCCGGTTCTTTGATGATCTGCGTCCGGTCGCGCAGGAAGTGGCGCAGGTGCCCGTCGATGTGGTGCGTCACGTAGGTGATCAGCTTCACCCCGCGCGTTATGTCGTACTGGTCGATGCCATGGATCAGGCCCAAGAAGCCTTCTTGGACGAGGTCTTCCAGCGGCACGGCGGGCGAAAAAAACTGCCGGGCCTGCTTCTGCACCAGGGGCCGGAACTGCAAGACCAGTGCCTCGCGGGCGGCCGCCGCCCCCGCGCCGCCCGACTTGTATTCGGCGAGCAGCTTGCGCGCCCGGACCTCGTCGTCCTGACGGCTCGGCCCGCGCCGGTCCCGCCCGTCCCAGCCGCCGCCAGCCGCCGCTGTCTCTGCCTTGCCCGTCGTTGTCTCTGCCATGTGCGTAGAAGCTCCGCGCCCCGCCGCCCTGGAAGTCAGGCAGGGCGGGGCCTCTAATGGATCGAGCTGACCAGTTTGAAGATGGGCGACATGACCGAGACGGCGATGAAGCCGACCAGGACGCCCATGAAGACGATCAGCAGCGGCTCGATGAGCGACGTCATCCCCTTGACCATGGCGTCCACTTCGTCGTCGTAGAAGTCGGCGACCTTGCACAGCATCTCGGACAGGCGGCCCGTTTCCTCGCCGACGTCCACCATGTGCGTGACCATCGACGGGAACAGGCCCGAGGCGGCCAGCGGCTGGCTGATTTTGGCACCCTCGCGGATCGACGTCCGGGCGTTGGCGATGGACTCGGCCAAAACCGCATTGCCCGAGGTTTCGCCGATGATCTCCAGCGAGCGCATCATGGGCACGCCCGAGGCGATCAGCGTCCCGAAGGTGCGGGCGAAGCGGGCGATGCTCATCTTCAAGGACAGGTCGCCGAAGATGGGCACGCGCAGCTTCAGCTTGTCGATGTTGTAGTGCCCCTTGGTCGTCTTGTCGTACTGCTTGAAGGCGACCATGCCCCCGGCAATCATCATCAGCGCCATCCACCAGAACTTCTGGAGCCAGTCGCCGACGGCGAACAGGGCCAGCGTGACGGGCGGCATCTCCACGTTCATCGAGAGAAAGATCTCTTTGAAGCGTGGCAGCACGAACATGAACAGGGCCAGCACCATGACGCCGGCGAAGTTCAGGACGATGATGGGGTACATCATGGCCGATTTGATCTTGCCGCGTATTTCCATTTCCTTTTCCAAGAATCCTGCAAGCCGGTCCAAGATCACGTCCAGGATACCGCCGATCTCGGCGGCACGGATCATGTTGATGTACAGCTTGGAGAAGGCGTTGGGGTGCTTGGAAATGGCGTCGGTCAGCGACAGGCCGCCCTTGACGTCTTTGCGCGTGGCGTTGATGACCGCCTTCATCGCGTCTTCCTTGGTCTGGCTTTCTAAGATGTCCAGGCACTTGATGATGGGGATGCCCGCGTCGATCATGGTGGCGAACTGACGCGAGAAAATAACCAGGCTCTGGAGCTTGATCTTCCCTGCCTTGCCTGCCATCTGCATCTTCAGGCCGGACTTGGCCTCGCTGAGCGAGACGATATGGAACTGCTGGTCGTGGAGCTTGGCCATGACGACCTGCTCGTTGTCCGCCTCGACTTTACTTTTGACGATCCTGCCGGTCGGGTCCACGGCCTCGTAAACAAAGGTTGCCACGGGGAAACACCTCCTGCGCTTTCTCGGTTTCGCACTTTCTCGGTTTCGCGCTCCTGCGCCGTGCTTATTGTCGGCAGGGCGCGCGGGGGCCGTTAGGGGGTGTAGAGGGGGGCTTGCACTTTCACAGCCCTGGGGTCCAGCCCTGGGGTCCAGCCCTGGGGTCCAGCCCTGGGGTCCAGCCCTGGGGTCCAGCCCTGGGGTCCAGCCCTGGGTATGAGCCACTGCCTCGTTGGATAAATGCAGAGAAAATGGGTACAATGAACGTTCAAGAATGTTGGGCCATCCCAGTAACAGGGAAGGATTTAGAAAGTTCTCCATGACCGCTTCCACACGACCCATCCCCTCTAATACCAGCATCCACAGCAACACCGGCTTCACGCCCTACGAGCCGGTCCATCCGCCGGACATGACCGGGGATGCTGAAGGCGGGAATGGACCACGCGATCTGCCGGTTTCGCTGATGAGCCGCGAGGAGCGCGACCGCCAGCTTGAGCGCGCCTTTGTCGGGCTGTACCGCTGGTACGTGGCCCGGTCGCAGGAGAAGCGCAACTGGAACGCCGACCTGTCGTTCGCTTGGGGCGACCTGCGCCACGACCACTCGGATACCGTGGTCCAGCTCATCGAGGGCTTCTTTGCGGTCGAGCAGTACGCCCCGGACTACACCGGCGAAATCCTGCGCCTGGTCCGCACGAGCCACGGGCGGTCCCACTTCCAGATGCGCTGGGGGTCGGAAGAGGAGCGCCATGCAGATACGTGGGAGAACGCCCTGCTGTTCTCGCGCCGCCGCTCGCCCAAGGCCATCGAGGACTACAAGTACCAGCTCCGGTCGAACACCTGGACGCTGCCCTGGGACGACCCGCTGCACATGCTGCTGTACACGGTCTTCCAGGAGCGCGCGACGCAGATCAACTATTTGAACTTCGCCAAGATCGCGCGCGGCGAGTCAGGCGACGAGTCGCTTGCCGGCGACGTGGACCCTGTGCTCGCCAAAGCCTGTACAACCCTGGCCGTGGACGAGGCCGCGCACTATGCGTTCTTCTTGGAAGGCGCGCGCCTGTTCCTCTACTACTACCCCGAGGAGACCTTGCAGGGCATCTACGACGTCATCACGCACTTCGCCATGCCCGCGCAGAACATCATCCCCAACTGGCCCCAGGTCGCCGAAACGATCTACCGGACCGGCGTGTACGGCCCGCGCATCTTCCAGTGCGACGTGCTGGTGCCCGTCTTCGAGAATCTGACCGTCACGGGCCGCAAGGCATTGGAGAACGGCCTGAAGCAGGCCCGCGCCATCCCCGACCAGGACGGCGCGATGCGCCTGACCGCGCTGTGGGATGCGTTTGATCCCGCCGAGGCTGAGCGGAGCGTGATGCGCCTGCACGACAAGATCAAGACCTACGAGAAGACGACGGGGCGCGACGCCCTGGACCCCCTCGTCTTCCAGCACAACCCCGACTGGGCCAAGTAGCCGCCCATGCCGCCGCCGATCAAAAAGTGCCCGAAAACGGTGGCTTTGAGAACGGTGGCGGCCCTAGCGCTGGCGGCCCTGGCCGCCTTCTGCTCCGGCTGTCGCTCGTCGTCGCCCACCATCGCCGACCTGGCCCTGCCGCCCCCCGCCCCCTCGCAGGCCTTCGCCGCCGATCAGGGCAGCGCCCCCTTGCTTCCCGACCCCAGGCTGACACCGGGCGCGACGCTGCCCGTCACCCAAGGCGACATCTGCGTCCCTGGCTACACGAAGAAGGTCCGCAACGTCCCCCTCGACGTCAAGCGGCAGGTCTACGCCGAGTATGGCATTGCCCATCACCGCGCGGGCAAATATGAAGTGGACCACTTGATCAGCCTGGAGCTGGGCGGCTCCAACTCGCTCAAAAACCTGTGGCCCGAGTCGTACCAGACGCAGCCGTGGAACGCGCACGTCAAAGACGATCTGGAAAACGAGCTGCACGACGAGATCTGCCGCGGGCGGATCGACATGGCGACCGCCCAGCGGGAGATTGCGACTGACTGGATCAAGGCTTACAAGAAGCACTTCCACACTACTGTACCGCTGGCCCAATCCGGCGCTTTCCCCACAGGCGGGAGCCATCGCCACTCTCGTCATCCGCTGACCGGCGGCGCGATCCCGTTTCCACCCGCGCCGCCCCAACCGTCGCCTTCCCGTCCCGCCGTCACAATACCGTCCGGCGCGGCGATAAACGCACAGGTCTGGGTCAACTTGGGGTCCGGCAAATATTTCCGGCCCGGTTCGCGCTACTACGGGCACACCAAGCGCGGCCAGTTCATGTCTGAAGCGGACGCCCAGCGGCAGGGCTACGTCGCCGCGAGAGGTTAAGGGCAAATGACAAGCAATCACAAGCTGACGGCACTGATCGCGGGCCGCACCGTGGCGGGCACGTCCAACGCGGGCGACGTGCTGACGATCAAGTTCGGCGACGGCTCCCACATGACCGTGCAGACGGCGGGATCGTCCAACAGCGCCGCAACCGGCGGCACGGTCAAGGCCGTGCGTCAGAGCGGGACGACGCTCTCACTTGACTTCGCGCCGAGCGGAACGATGGAGATCACCACGGCGGAGGAAACGTCCTGCGTGATGGTGCGGGACAAGGGTGGGGCAATGGAGTACGCGGATTAAGCACGTTTCCCCGCTCAGGGCCGGGGGAATAAGCAGAATGCCGGACACAGAAGCCCACCGCGGGGCGTGTCGGCAGAAGGAGACCTTCCCATGTCACAATTGATCACCGGGATGTTCCGCAGCCGGGCGGCGGCAGAGCAGGCCGTCGCCGACCTTCAAGGGCTGGGCTTCACCCAGAAAGACATCAGCGTGATGATGAACGACCAGACGCGGGCGCGCGATTTTGCCGCCACGACAGGCACCAAGGCGTCCGAAGGGGCCGGCATCGGGGCCGGCATCGGCGGGACGCTGGGCGCGATCGTGGCCGCGCTGACCGCGGGCGGCGCGATCGTGGCGACGGGCGGCATCGCCGCCCCCCTGGTGGCGGGACCGCTGGCGGCGGCTCTGGCCGGCGCGGGCGCGGGCGGCCTGGGCGGCGGCCTCATCGGCGGCCTGATCGGCGCGGGCATCCCCGAGGAGCGGGCGACGGCCTATGCGACTGACCTGAACACGGGCGGTATCCTGGTGGGTGTCCACGCGGACGCCGCTAACGCCCCGCGTGTCCAGCAGGTGCTGATGTCCGACGGTGCGACCGACATCCAGGGCCAGACGCCGGGCATGGTGCGGTAGCGACAAGGGTAGCGGAAGAAGCAATGAAAGAAAGGCCCGGCACTTGGGGTGCCGGGCCTTTTTAGTGCTTGCTATCTCGACGTTCGTCACCCGGCACTAGAAGTGCCGGGCTACCCAAGTGCAGGAAAAGCCCCTCCGGGGCTGAAGAGGTGTCCACAGAAACAGCTCTTCAGTGCCGGAGGCACTTCCTCCGAGTAGCCCGGCACTTCCAGTGCCGGGTGACAAAACGCTGAGCCTCGCTCATGTCCTACCCGTCCTTGTCCTGTGCCCGCCGTTTTGCTTCCAGCAGCCGGTTCGTGAAGCCGCCCTCGGCGTCAGCCCCGGACTTGCCATCAGACCCAGACTGGCCGCCCTCTCGTATATCTTTCGCCGATGGGTTGGGGCGCGGTTTGGGAGGCAGGGAGGCTACGAAGGGAAATGCCTCGTCGCCATCGCTCTCTTGGGTGCGGGCGGTGCGGCGGTTCAAGAGCTGCTGCGTGGTGGTCGTGTTGTCTTCCGCCGTGGCGGCGCGGGCGGATGTCTTGCGGTCCAGCAGGCGGTTCATCTGCGGCGTGGAGGGGACACGGATCGGGCGGGCATGGGCCTCGCGGAGGGCGGCGACGCGGGCACTGGCGGCCCCCGCGCCCGCCGTCACCGTGCCGCGCACAGAGTCGGGCCGGATGACCAGGCGGCGGATGGCGACGTCCATCAAAAACAACAGAGCGGCCAGCAGCAGCAGCAGGGGGCCGAGGTCGCGGACGCCGACCACCCACGAGAGCGCGTCGCGGTAGACGCGGGCGGGGTCGGTCTGGATCTTGCCGCCGGTTTCCTCCGAAAGCCGCGTCAGCAGGGGCAGGTTCGGCCCCAGGGTGCGGAACTCGGGCGAGTAGGGCACGACCAGGCTGACGGTCTGCGAGGGCGGGGCGGGGCCACCCCCGTTAGGCTGGGAAGGTGCGTCGCCGCCCCGGACGTTCACGAGGTACGGCCCGGTCTGGTCGGCATCGAAGGCCCCCTCGTAGCGGCCCGGCCCGGTCTGGCTGAGAGTCACGGGCTTCAGCGACAGATCGGGCGCGACGACGTTGGCCGAAATCTTGGCCGCGTTCTGGAAGCCGCCGCCCGCCGTAAAAGCATCCACGACCAAATGCCCCTTCCCGTTCTCGTTGTCCAGGCTGCTCTGGAAATCGGCATTGGAGCTTTGGCGCAGCGACCAGCGCAATGTCTGCGCCCAGAAGCGGGTGTAGCCGGGCCAGCCCAGCCAGTGGACGGCCCAATGGGGCCGGTCGTCGCTCGTAAAGGCGAACGTCCGGCCCAGCCCGTAGCGCCAGTAGGCGAACACGGGGTCGCGGTGGTCCGGCGCGGTCAGGGCCACGGTCGCGCCGGGCTTGGCCGACGACACGTTGTAGCCCAAGAGCGGCGGCTCCGAACCCCAGTCGATGCCCGCGATGACCTCGTCGTCGGGGATGGGCCGGGCTTGAAACGCCTCCTCGATGATCCGCAGCTTCGACACCGACTGCTGATCTTTGAGCAGCAGCCGGGGCAGGTCCTCGGCCCTCTCGGCGACGTAGGCCGTGCCGCCGCCGATGGACGACAGCGACGCCAAGAACTGCGCCCCCTGCGCGTCCGAGCCGGTGGCGATGGTGGAGAGCGTGATTCCCTGCGCCCGCAGCGCCTGGAGGCTGGCCGTGTTCTGGCCCGACTCACCCACGGCGTCGCCGTCGCCCAG
>JAABUQ010002982.1_pt1 | contig 32138 bp, 27 predicted proteins | sample 5560001 | NCBI WGS metagenome assembly JAABUQ01 (sample SAMN10711888, study PRJNA513371) | rock metagenome | isolation source: Antarctica rocks | place: Antarctica: Victoria Land, Finger Mt nord | collected 2015-12-18 | reverse complement strand
ACACTGCGGCATTGCCGATGGCACTTGCTCTTTCACTTACGTTGCTCCTGTCGAGACTGACGTAAAACTGACTCAGTGCCTATATTCTAAGTCAATTTTGATGTCATTTGCTACAAAGTCCCACTAGAGAGACGTCAACTTGGTTATCTATGACTACAAATCTAATGATGGCTTGTCATGTTGGACTCGAAGTTGCTTCTGTTCACGGCTTATAGGAAGCATTAGGGATTCACTATGATGAGATTGGAATTTTTTTTCTGTCGCTTATAGACTTTATCCCGATTAGGTACTCAACCGGTTGAATTAAGCTTTTAGTCTTCAAAAGCATAGCACCTCAAACTTATTACCCAATCTTATAAGACTGACAGTCAAGCATTGGTTGGTTTGACTGGCTATCCAAACAGACTGTGTGTTTAACTAAAAATTGCTGTTGCATCTCAATTTTAGCATACCTGTAGCCCTACTCGCGACAATAGGAGTCAGGGGTCCTGACCTCTGTCTGAAAGCGTAAGGAAGGCTACACACTCCACATGAGCCGTTTGCGGAAAGAAATCAGCTGGTTGTACCCTAGTTAAACGATAGTTTCCTGACTGAGTAAGCAGTTTGAGGTCGCGGGCGAGGGTAGCAGGTTTACAACTGACGTAGACGATGCGAGGGGGTGAAGAACGCAGCAGGGTGTCGATGACGGCGCGATCGCACCCTTTTCGTGGTGGATCTAGCAGCACAATATCTGGCGTAATGTCCATCTGGGGCAGCAATGCCTCCACTGGACCTACCTGGAACGTCACATTGGTGATGCCATTAAACTGGGCATTGATCTGGGCTTGTTTCACTGCTTCTGGTTGCACCTCCAAGCCTATGACCCGATGTAATGCTCCCGCTAGTGGCAAACTTAAAGTCCCAACACCACAATAGGCATCGACTAGTACTTCATTTCCTTGCAGATGCAGCTGCGACCTAATCACCTGCAACAGTGCTTCAGCTGACTCTGTGTAAACTTGAAAAAACGTATCAGGTCGTACTTGAAACCGCAGACCCGCAAATTCCTCTAGTAAGTAAGAGCGCCCAGCAATACAACGGGTTTGGGAACCAAGAATGGTATTGGTGCGGTCAGGGTTGCGATTTAACGACACGCCTACTAGCTGAGGATAGCGGCTTAACCATTCCTGCACTTGGGCTTCAATTCCCGGTAGATCCCAACTTTTCACCACCAATGTCAGCAATATCTCACCTGTGCGGCGTCCAATCCTTAGCCCCAGATGACGCACCTGCCCTTTGTGACGCCGTTCGTCGTACACCTGCCAACCTCGTTGTTGAATATCCTGCTTAACCTCTGCTAGAAATGGGTTTAAACGCGGGTCTTGGACTGGACATTGATTAAGGTTAATTAACTGGTGGCTGGCTTTCTGGTAATAACCGGCTTGCACCTGACCTGTAGCTGATACGCCCAATGGATAAGTGGCTTTGTTGCGATAGCCCAAAGGGAAGGGAGCTGGCAGAACTGGCTCTACCGGCGGGCAGTTGAATCCTCCAATCCGTTCGAGAGCTTGGATAACTTGATTTTGTTTCGCTTCCAACTGGTACTCGTAAGCGATATGCTGCCACTGGCAACCGCCACACTTATCTGCCACGATGCAACTGGCTCGGATGCGGTGGGTAGACGCCTCTAACAGTTCATACAGCTTGCCGTGGGCGTAGTGGGGTTTGACGCTGAGGAGCCGGACGAAAGCGCGATCGCCCGGAACGGTATCTGGTACAAAAACCACGCGATCATTCCAACGTCCCACTCCATCGCCGGTATCACTTAAGTCAGTGATGGCTACCTCAACTAATTTGCCCTGTTGCCATTCCGGGTGATCCCCAGCACTATGATCAGGCAGCGTTCTTGCGGACACAGCCTTCCCCTCCCTTTATTTGTGTGCCTCGAAGTCGCTAAACTACAATTGTGACTTAATCCAATAATTATGAGCGTAGTTAGCCAATTTATCCTCAAAGCCGACGACGAGCTTCGCTATCCTAGCACCGGCGAACTCAAGAGCATCAAAGAATTTTTGCAAACTGGCATACAGCGGACGCGGATTGCCGCCACGCTAGCCGAAAACGAGAAAAAAATTGTTCAACAAGCGAGTAAACAGCTATGGCAGAAACGCCCGGACTTTATAGCGCCCGGTGGAAATGCCTATGGGGAACGCCAGCGGGCTTTGTGCCTGCGCGACTACGGCTGGTACTTACGCTTGATCACTTACGGGGTGCTTGCCGGTGACAAAGAACCAATTGAAAAAATTGGTTTGATTGGAGTGCGAGAAATGTACAATTCGCTAGGCGTTCCTGTTCCAGGAATGGTTGAATCGATCCGCTGCCTGAAGAAAGCCTCCCTCGACTTACTGAGTAAGGAAGACGCAGCAGAGGCAGCCCCATACTTTGACTATATTATTCAGGCAATGTCCTAAGTTCTAAGATCATTAAACAGCTTTTCTCATAGCTTCCCCATTGGTGGTGGTTGTAACTGGCAGAATCTATGTCAGGTCACCCACCATTGACGGGGAATTTTAATTAAAATTGACACTTTCTTTTATCGTCAGGGAAACACAAGAAAAAAAACTATGACTACAAAACTAGACAACTACACAGCGCTGGAAATGCTGCCGATTGTTTTAAAACTACATCCGATTATAAATTTGACGGACGACGAATACTACGAGTTTTGCCAACTCAACGAAAATCTGCGTATAGAACGCACGGCAAAGGGAGAACTTGTTATTATGGCACCAACAGGAGGAGAAAGTGGCATACGAAATGCTGAATTGACTGCAGATTTTGTTGCATGGAATCGCCAAACGAAACTAGGGGTTGTATTCGATTCGTCTACAGGATTCAGACTGCCTAAAGGCAGCGATCGCTCTCCCGATGTTTCGTGGATAAAGCTTGACCGTTGGAATACTTTAACGCCTCAAGAAAAGAAAAGTTTTCCATCAATTTGTCCAGATTTTGTGCTTGAATTGCGCTCCGAAACTGACAGTACCAAAGTAATACAAGATAAGATGCAAGAATACTTGGAATCTGGTATTCGACTGGGCTGGCTGATTGATCCAAAAACTAAGAGGGTTGAGATTTATAGATGCGGAAATGCTGAAGTCGAGATTTCACAATCTCCCATAAGCCTCTCAGGAGAAGACGTATTGCCCGGATTTGTACTAAATCTACAGTTTGTTTTTAGCTAAATCTCCGGAATCCTCACACCGTTCCGCGATGTGACAGCGAGGAGCGAAGCTAGGTTAACAGCTGAAATATCGATACAATGGAGCCTGTTCTATTTTACAAGGCTTCGATGTCCGCCACTTCCTCTGCTCCCTTCTCCCCTGAAGAAATTGCATCTGTTGGTTTAAAGCCTGAAGAATACGAAGAAATTGTCCAGCGGTTGGGACGTCATCCCAATAAAGCTGAATTGGGTATGTTTGGGGTGATGTGGTCAGAGCATTGCTGCTACAAAAACTCAAGACCACTACTCAAACAATTTCCTACCACAGGTGATCGCATTCTAGTTGGTCCAGGAGAAAACGCTGGTGTAGTAGACTTAGGCGACGGACTGCGACTAGCCTTTAAGATCGAATCCCATAACCACCCTTCAGCAATTGAACCGTTTCAAGGAGCTGCAACGGGAGTTGGTGGCATTCTGCGGGATATTTTTACAATGGGGGCGCGTCCCATTGCCTTATTAAACTCCCTGCGCTTCGGTTCCTTAGAAGATGCCCGCACGCGGCGGCTGTTCACCGGCGTAGTATCTGGAATCGCACATTATGGCAATTGTGTTGGTGTGCCTACAGTCGGCGGCGAAGTTTACTTTGACCCAGCGTACTCTGGCAATCCCCTAGTGAACGTCATGGCATTAGGGTTGATGGAAACTGAAGAAATTGTTAAATCTGGGGCAGTTGGCTTAGGCAATCCGGTGCTGTATGTGGGTTCTACCACTGGACGGGATGGCATGGGAGGCGCGAGTTTTGCCAGTGCAGAGCTGAGCGATGAGTCGGAACAAAACCGTCCAGCGGTGCAGGTGGGCGACCCCTTCCTGGAAAAATCCTTGATAGAAGCTTGCCTAGAGGCATTTAAGACTGGTGCAGTCGTAGCGGCTCAGGATATGGGGGCGGCAGGAATTACCTGTTCCACATCGGAGATGGCGGCTAAAGGCGGCGTTGGGATTGAACTGGATTTAGATCAGATTCCCGTGCGGGAAACTGGAATGGTACCGTATGAATACCTGCTGTCCGAATCCCAAGAGCGGATGCTGTTCGTTGCTCACCAGGGTCGGGAGCAGGAGCTAATTGAAATTTTCCACCGCTGGGGGCTTCATGCGGTGGTTGCAGGGATAGTGATTGCTGAGCCAGTGGTGCGGATTCTGTTCCAAGGTGAAGTAGCAGCTGAAATCCCAGCTGAAGCCTTAGCAGAAAATACGCCGCTCTATCACCGAAAGTTGCTAAGTGAACCACCAGAGTATGCCCGTAAAGCGAGTGAGTGGACAAGCGATCACCTGCCTCAGAGCACACTAGATGGCATTGAGATCCAAGGCTGTTTCCGCACTTGGAATGACATTCTCCTAACTCTGCTGAATACCCCGACCATTGCTTCCAAACGCTGGATTTATCGCCAGTACGATCAGCAGGTACAGAACAATACAGTAGTTCTCCCTGGTAACGCAGATGCAGCTGTGATTCGGTTACGTCCAGTCGAACCCCATCTCCCCATCCCCCTCAAGGGTGTCGCGGCGACGGTGGATTGTAATCCTCGTTATGTCTATATAGACCCCTATGAAGGGGCTAAGGCAGTAGTGGCAGAAGCTGCCCGTAATCTCAGTTGTGTCGGGGCAGAACCCCTAGCAGTAACGGATAATCTTAATTTCGGCAGTCCAGAAAAACCCGTTGGCTACTGGCAACTGGCAGAAGCTTGTAGAGGTTTAGCAGATGCCTGCCGAGAGTTAGGAACGCCGGTTACTGGTGGCAATGTCTCCCTATATAACGAAACTCTTGATGCAGCAGGAGCGCCCCAACCAATCTACCCCACGCCGGTGGTTGGCATGGTGGGGCTGATTCCTGATCTGACTCGCGTCTGTGGACAAGGTTGGCAAGCAAAAGGGGATCTTATTTATCTCCTAGGCGAACGCTTGGAAGAGGCAGATAGGGTGACATTGGGGTGTTCTGAGTATTTAACTACAATCTATGGCATAGTCACAGGGTTACCACCACGGGTGGATTTTGATCTGGAACGTCGTGCCCAGAATGCTTGCCGTGGGGGCATTCGTCAAGGTTGGGTGCGTTCAGCCCACGATTGTGCTGAGGGTGGAGTTGCGATCGCACTTGCTGAAGCTTGTATCAGTGGCTGTCTGGGAGCAGAAATCAACTTAGGGTTGACCTTAACTCAGATTGAAGACAATTCATGGCGCTGGGACCACCTCCTCTTTGGTGAAGGTGGTGCGCGGATTATTGTCTCCGTCTCGCTACAAGACGAAGCAATTTGGGAATCCTATTTAAAGCAACAGCTAGACAATGACTGGCAAAAAATTGGCTTGGTGGGGAATTCCAACACACCTTTACGGGTTTTCACGGCTGATAACCACCCCTTGCTTGAGGTTAGTATTGAACAGCTGAGCGATCGCTACTGCAATGCTATTGAACGGCAACTATCTTTTTAGCTACTACGCCCCCCCTGCTATAGGCGGGCACAAGGCACTGCCCCTACGTCCCCTGTCTTTGGTGAGCATTAATACGTTAATGTTGTAATTGTAATAGTTAACAATTTATTAAGTGTAGTTAAACTCTCTGAATTCATGTATTCAGATAAAGCTTCCACTGATTCAACACCTCGCTCAGGAGCAAAGCCGTAGCATGATTCCTAACCATTCCTTCTCCTCGGACGACCCTGCGCAACTGGAGACATCAATCGCTCAGGTTGAAAGACGACCTGACAAGCCAGAGGAAGCCTGTGGTGTTTTTGGTATTTATTCCCCAGAGGAGGATGTTGCCAAACTGACTTACTTTGGCTTATATGCTCTCCAGCACCGAGGACAGGAATCAGCTGGCATTGCCACATTTGAAGGAGCACAAGTTCATCTACACAAAGAAATGGGGTTGGTATCTCAGGTCTTTAATGAATCGATCTTGAACCAGTTGCCCGGTAGTTTAGCAGTAGGTCACACTCGTTACTCGACCACTGGCTCCAGTCGCGTTGTTAATGCCCAACCAGCTATTGTAGAAACCAGGATGGGGCCCTTAGCTGTGGCTCATAACGGTAATCTAGTCAATACGGTGGCTCTGCGCGAGGAATTGCTTCAGCGCAACTGCCACCTAGTCACTACCACAGATACAGAGTTAATTGCGTTTGCGATCGCAGAGGAAATTAACACGGGCAAAAAATGGTTGGAAGCAGCCATTTGTGCTTTTCAGCGCTGCCAAGGAGCCTTTAGTTTAGTAATTGGTACCACAGATGGTCTAATGGGTGCGCGCGATCCCAACGGCATCCGCCCTTTGGTAATTGGTACCCTGGGCAGTAACCCCCAACGCTATGTCCTCGCCTCTGAAACTTGTGGTTTAGACATTATCGGTGCTGAATACCTGCGGGATGTAGAACCGGGAGAGTTAGTTTGGATTACCGAAGAAGGCTTGGCCTCCTTTCACTGGGCTCGGCAGCCCCAGCGCAAGCTCTGTATCTTTGAGATGATTTACTTTGCCCGACCGGATAGCATCATGAATAGTGAGAGCCTGTATAGTTATCGGCTCCGGCTAGGGCGACAACTGGCTATAGAGTCTCCAGTTGATGCCGACATCGTTATTGGTGTTCCCGATTCCGGCATCCCAGCAGCTATTGGTTTTTCTCAAGCCTCTGGTATTCCCTACGCTGAGGGGCTGATTAAAAATCGCTACGTGGGTCGTACTTTCATCCAGCCGACCCAGACAATGCGAGAGTCGGGTATTCGCATGAAACTTAATCCCCTTAAAGATGTGCTGGCTGGGAAACGCATCATAATTGTGGATGACTCAATTGTCCGGGGTACAACCAGCCGCAAACTTGTGAAAGCTCTCCGGGATGCCGGGGCGGTTGAGGTTCATATGCGAGTTTCGTCGCCACCGGTAACTCACCCCTGCTTTTATGGGATCGACACCGATAGCCAAGATCAGCTAATTGCCGCCGCCATGTCAGTGGAAGAAATTGCCAAGCAAATTGAGGTAGAATCTCTCGCTTATCTCAGCTGGGATGGCATGCTGAAAATGACTCAAGAAGACACCAACAGTTTCTGCTCCGCCTGTTTCACGGGAGATTACCCCATCCCAGTTCCGGAGCTAGTTAAACGTTCAAAGTTAATGCTAGAGAAGTCGAAGGTGTAGAGCGTTCCTTACCGGGCTGTTCGCATCAACAGCAATCCGCCAGCCGCAAAACCAAAAGTATTCGCTATCCAGGCTGCTATCAAAGGAGAGAGAATCCCAGCCACGCCCAGCGCACTACTAATGAAGTCGAGTAAGTAGTAACTAAAAATTACTATGATACTGATGCCAAAACTCGTCGCCCGGTTGGTACGCTGTGGCGTGGTTCCCAAAGCTGCGCCGACTAAGCCAAAGACAACACAAACAAACGGCAGCGCTTGTTTTTGCTGTATACGAACTTTGAGCTTGCGAATTTTTTGCTCATCACCGCTCAAGCGGACAATCTCCAACTGCTCTTGAGCTTGAACAATATTCATCTCGCCGTAGTCCCGGCTTTTCTCTGCCAGATCTAATGGCGTGCGAGGTAACAGCAGCTGTTGGTGTTCAAACCGCACAATGTTGCGGTAGGAACTATCTGGAGCAACTAAATAAATGGTGCCGTTGAAAAAATCCCAGGCATTTTGGACTGTATTCCACTGAGCTGATTCTGCCACCACAATTTGATTTAGACTTTGCTGGGAACGATCTACAACGGTTAGACCTTTCATGCGCTGACCATCAAATTGGTCGGCGTAAAACAAACGAGCGAGTATTTTTGCTTTGCCCCCATCCGGTTGTTGGACGTCCCGGTATTCGGGATAGAAAATGTATCGCTCCTGGAATGATGGTTCTTTTTTCTTCAGCGCTCGCTCTAGGGTAAGATTCGCCTGGTAATTTGCTGCCGGTACAACCTGCTCGTTGAATACAAACGTCATCCCCGTGACGACAAAGCTTAGGATGACGGCAGGCAACACCAGACGATAGATACTCACGCCACAGCTACGCAAGGCAATGAGTTCGCTGTCGCTAGAAAGCCGACTGTAAGTCATTAAGGTAGAGAGCAGCACCGCCGTAGGGAAGGCATAGACGATGAAGTATGGCAGTTTCAACAAAAAAACATTCAGAGCTATCGTTAGCGGCAGTCCTGATTCCACCACTTTTCGTACCAGCTCAAACACAGCACCGATTGCCACGCCAACAGAAGAGAAGGCTCCTACACCAAACAAAAAGGGCAGAAGCAGTTCGAATGCAATGTAGCGATCCATAACCGAAGGCATAAGAACCCACGGGTTTAAAGACTTGTAGCTGCCTGATGTCATCTTTAGAACTGGAAGTTATCACCCAAGTAGTACTGTCGCACAAGAGGGTTATTGTAGAGTTCTTTAGCACTACCAGAAGCGAAGATTTGCCCCTCTCGCATAATGTAAGCACGGTCGGTGATGGCGAGGGTTTCCCGGACGTTGTGATCAGTGATCAAGATCCCCATTCGACGAGTGCGCAATCGAGCCACAATTGCCTGGATTTGAGATACCGCGATTGGATCGACACCAGCAAACGGTTCATCCAACAGTAAGAATTTGGGTTCATCTTGCCCAGCTGCCAAGGCTCTCGCCAGTTCTGTCCGTCGTCGCTCTCCCCCAGAAACCTGAATCCCTTTTGTAGCAGCCACTTTTTCTAAGCGAAACTCATGCAGTAGTTCATGCAAACGGGCTTGCCATTCGCTGCGTGGCACATTATTTTGCTCCAGCACCAGCAGAATATTGTCCTGTACACTCAAATGGCGAAAAATACTGGGTTCCTGTGCCAGATACCCAATTCCCAGCCGTGCTCGTTTATGTATTGGTAGTGCAGTGATGTCTCTGTCATTCAGCCACACTCTGCCCTGATTCGGTTTCTCTAAGCCAGTGGCAATGTAAAAAGTACTAGTTTTGCCAGCGCCATTGGGACCAAGCAACCCGACGATTTCTCCTCGGGCAACAAAAAGGTTAACGCGATTAACAACGACGCGCTTTCCGTAAGCTTTATGAATATTCTCCAGGACAATTTTCATTGCTATCCCGTGCCTACTCCAGAATGTGGACTTTAAAGTCTATCGTCCAGGGTTAGCTGGCGTCTTGACGGGAGCTGTGGATGCTGGTGGCTTGGAATTGAGCGGAGGTGTCGCCGGTGCTGTCGGGGATTGGGTTGAGGAATTTGGACTAGCAACCACATAGATCGATTCTACTTGTTTGTTGGCCTGCGGTAGGACAATAAATCGCCCTTCGTCAATTAGGTAGGTGACCGTTTCACCCCTAATACTGTTGCCCTGCTGCAAGACATAAACGTTGCCACTAAGGACAATCCTCCGTTCACGACTGAAGTATTGCCCTTGAGCAGCTGTCGCCTGGATCTGTCGAGCAGGGTAGTAAATTTGCACATTGCCACGAGCAGTGAGCACACCGGTTTTGGCGTTAGCTTCCTGAACGTCAGCCCGAATGCTGAGGGCGCGACTATCTCCAGGTGTTTGACTTTTGGCACTTTGCCAAGGGGTGGCAACAGCGATCGCACTTACTAGGGTAGCTGGCAACATCAAGGCCAAACCCAGGCGCCGCATCCGATCATGGGGCAAGGTAGAAGAGGAGATCATAGTGGATTTTACTAGCTCCGGGGGGGGAGCGGGTTGCATAATAAGACCTCAGGCGGAGGTACCCAGCTGAGGTGGCTCTAAGTAGTTTATCTAATCCTAATCAAGTCTCAACTTAAACAATTGACTGTAAAAATTGTCATTTCATCAATTGGTAATAATCTTGACGGTTTTCCAACTCTGAAGGTTTCGCCACCAAAAGAATTTTTCAAAAGGGGTCAGGATTGAGTGCTAGATATCACCCCTACTAATGCTTTAATCACGAATTAATTTTTATAATACTAGGCAAGCGCAAGACTTCATCTTCGCTAACCATCGCGGACCCAAGAGGCATCTGATTTGACTCAGCGCCCACTATCAAATCACCAACTTTATCTGGTCCTGACTGTTGCAGCGCCTTCAGCAGGCTCGCACTCTTAATCAATAGTTCGTCAACATCAATCCCAGCATAAGCTGACGGGTAACGCCGTAGACGATTGATTCCTTCTCCCAACAGAATCACCGCACCCCGCCAGTTAGAGTTTTCCAAGTGGTAAAGAGCCACGGCAATTTGCAGAATTCCCTGGTAAAAAGTTTTGTGCGGCTCTGAGGCTTCTATCCACAAAGCCTCTAGGGTGTCGTGACAGGCGTAAAACTGCCCCTGATTGAACTGCTCTACACCTTGCCAGAACTCCTCGGGTACCGCTTGGGTCATGCCATGTTTTCTCGGGCGGATTTGATTTCTTCTAGCGAAATTTCCTGCTTATCACCAGCAAACTCGTTATCTGGAGTGAGAAACAGCATACAGTGACACTCTTTGCGCTCTCGCATCGGAACGCAGGGGCAGTTCCAAAAAGTGGCGTGTACCTCTGCTTTTTTATCTTCATAATGGCGACAGGGACACAGAGGTGCGCCAAGATCGTCCTTATTTTTTGCGAGTCCTTCAATTACCACAGCAGTCACCGAAGGCTCAGCGCAAAAGTAGGTACCAGTGCGCTTGGCGTAGGTTTGGGAAAACTGCCACATTGCCTCTAGGCTTTTTTCGCTGGATAGTTTTTCGTTTTCTGCTGGATTCATAAAATTTAGATGATTAAACGCGAGTATTTGCATTCTATCGTACAGGCACTGAGCCACCTCGCAGCTCTTAATCAGCAACAAAGAAAGTAGGGGAAGGAGGGAAGGATGCATCCCTACCTTAAGGTTTTTTGTAGTTCAAGTTGCAGCGGTTGCTCGGTCTGGAGCACTAGACCAGTGGAATTGCGATTAACTAATATTTCTGACTGAGGTGATGAAGTTGGCCACAGCAACCATCGGCTACCAGCAGGAAGGGAGCTAAGACTAACAGGGTTTTGGCTGAGCCAGATAACAGGTCTACTTAGATGACCGTCACTAAGTTCTTCCCTCGCTGCGGTTGCTGCTAGAGTTTCTAGAACTACACGCTCACCTTGTACTGCTCCCGTGAGTGCTGTCCATAGTTTTACATTTAGCTGCTGGCGCTGAGCGTAGAAATACAGGGATGCAGCCGCAATCACTGCTTGTTCGAAATCGTCCTGCTGCCAGATGGCGACGCTGTCGAGAGCGATAATAATTTCTTGACTCCCCGTAACCACTTCTAGCTCGCGTACCCGTAACTCACCGTATCTAGCGCTACTCCGCCAATGGATAAGACGGGTTGGATCTCCCATCCGATAAGGACGCAGCGATCGCGTCAGCCCTTGTGTTGCTAACTGGAAACGCCGCTCTTGGCTATAAAACTGGGTGCTGTCTTCCTGCACCATTTCATCTACAAGAGGGCAGTTTGTCAGAGGTAAAACCGTGGGATAGACAATCGCTATAACTGGGACCTCGCGGCTGCGGCGACACCAGAACAATCCCAGTGGTGTTCCGGTTCTCAGCTGCACCGTCTGCCATCGGTAGACACCCCGATGTTTAGAGCGGTGATAGTAAACCCATCGATAACTCTCTTGAGGCGGAAGAATTTCTATCGGCGCTGTCACAGGTTGACCCAATACGTAGGGGATGACATCCTGGACTTGCAGCAAACTCTTAGGCTGAGTAGTCTGATTTGAAATTTCTAATTCAATAGTTAGCTCATCGCCAGCACTCACAGGCTGGATAGGGCGGCGGCGTACAGAAATACCTGACAGCGATCGCGCTGGCAGAAAGGCTGCCACGCCCAGCAGCGCCAAACTCAGCCCACTCAGAACGTACAGCCATCCTGCCATCGTATTGATGGCGGCTCCCAAAAAACAGATAGAAAGCCCAGACAAGACCCAGCCACTGTACGCCGGCGTAACCCAGTGAGTCTCTAGCCAGTCAGCAATTCTGTCAGTAATTTGCATATTGGGTGTCAACACTAATGCACGCAAACAAATGAAATGATGCCATCAGCCTAACCTACGGCAAAGACCAATTCTTACATCTGCGTTCATCTGCGTGCATCAGCGTTTGCATTACCGCTTCGTCGCCAGTTTCTTCGAAATTTTCCGTAGACGAATCGATTTGGGAGTAACTTCCACCAGTTCATCTGGCCCAATGTACTCTAAAGCACGTTCCAAACTCATGTCTGTCGGTGTTTGCAACTGCACTAGCTCCTCACCACCGGATGCCCGATGGTTAGTCAGCTGTTTGGTTTTGCAGACATTGATTTCCATGTCTTGGGACCGATTGTTTTCTCCTATAATCATGCCTCTGTAGACTTTCGTGGTAGGAGTGATAAAGAATACGCCCCTATCCTCAGCATTCTTCATCGCATAGAAGGTAGAGACACCCTCTTCAAACGAGATTAAGACTCCGTTGCGGCGGGCTTCAATGTCTCCACTGAGAGGACGGTAGTCAAGGAAGCTGTGGTTCATGATGCCATCACCGCGAGTCATGCGCAGGAATTCACCCCGAAAACCAACCAGACCACGGGCAGGAATGACAAATTCCAACTGAGTGCGTCCATTGCCACCCACCTGCATATCCTGCATTTCGCCACGACGCTGCCCCAGTCGCTCAATGCAACTGCCAACGCCCTCTTCAGGAACATCAAGCACCAAGCACTCGTAGGGTTCACAGGGGTGACCATTTACTTCCCGATAGATGACCTGCGGCTGAGATACCTGAAACTCGTAGCCTTCGCGCCGCATGGTCTCGATCAAGATTCCCAGGTGAAGTTCGCCGCGACCGGAGACGAGGAATTTATCAGGAGAGTCATCTTCTTCCACGCGCAGAGCGACATTTGTTTGGAGTTCGCGCATGAGGCGATCGCGCAACTGCCGCGAGGTAACAAAAGTTCCTTCCTGTCCCGCAAATGGCGAATCATTCACCGAGAAGGTCATTTGCAATGTTGGCTCATCCACTTTAATCAGCGGCAGCGCCTGCGGATCAGTTGGGCAAGTAATCGTCTCGCCAATATTGGCACCTGCGAAACCGGCAACTGCCACAATGTTTCCGGCTGATGCCTCTTCTAAGTCAATCCGCTTCAGCCCTTCAAACCCCATTAACTTAGTGATTTTGGCTTTAACCATCTCACCAGTTTCTGTCACCAAGGCGGCTTGCTGTCCCATACGGATAACGCCGTTGTGAATTTTACCAATCACAATCCGACCCACATACTCGGAGTAGTCTAAGGTCGTGACTTGCAGTTGCAGCGGCTTATTGAGATCGCCCACTGGTGGCGGCACATGACGCAGAATGGCTTCAAACATGGGTTGCATATCTACCCCAACGGCATCAAGGTCGTCTTTGGCGTAACCTTCTAAACCGGAGGCAAATAGGTACGGAAAGTCACACTGGTCATCATCTGCACCCAGTTCCAAGAATAGATCCAAGACTTTATCTATGGAACCGTGAGGATCAGCCTGGGGCCGGTCAATTTTATTCACCACTACAATTGGGCGCAGTCCCTTTTCCAAGGCTTTTTTCAGCACAAACCTGGTCTGGGGCATTGGGCCTTCGTTAGCATCTACAATTAGGATGCAGCCATCGACCATGCCTAGCACCCGCTCGACCTCGCCACCAAAATCGGCGTGTCCAGGGGTATCAACAATATTAATCAGTGTGTCTTTGTAGTGAACCGCTGTGTTTTTGGAAAGAATCGTAATGCCCCTTTCCCGCTCTAGAGCGTTCGAGTCCATAACGCAATCTGGGACGTCTTCCCCTTCGCGGAAAATGCCTGATTGCTTCAGGAGGGCATCAACGAGGGTGGTTTTGCCGTGATCGACGTGGGCAATAATGGCAACGTTACGAATGGGGAGCGTCATAGGAGCGTTCCAGAACTATAGGGAGGTTGTTACGACAATTAGATGTCAGAGGCTCGTTAACAGAATTTTTGGTCATAATTTAAATCCTGTAAAGATCCCTTAACAATTCTAACTTAAAAACCACTCATTTGATGCTGAAAGGCTCCGTGCTTCAATCGGGGAAGAACGTCAATGCTAAGGCTGCATGCAGAGGTTATTGCTGGAGTTGGGAGCTTGCCCCACCGCCTGGAGAGCTTGCCCCGCCGCCTTGTTGGGAGTTCACCGAACCGCCCCTGTTGATCTTGGCTACTTGCTGGAAATCCTGCCGCGCTTTTCTCTTATCTCCCATAATCAGGTATAGACCACCTCTTTGGCGGTAGGCTTCGGCGTTATTGGGGTTCAGTTCCAAAGCCTGGTCAAAGTCTTCCATAGCTCCACTCTTGTTTCCTAAGTTAAAGCGAGCAAGCCCCCGATTGACGTAGGCTTTATCATCCTTAGCGTTTAGCTGCAAGACTTGGTTGTAAATTTTAAGGGCTCCCTCATAGTCTCCATTCTTAAGCTTGTCTTCTCCCTGTTGCGATAAGTCAAACTCCTGGTTCTGGATTGATAGAGGTGGTTGTGTTGACGACTGAGCATGAACAGCAGGAGCCACTCCAGCCAGTAGAGTAGCTACTCCTAGTATGATGATGGCGTATTTCATGGCTTTACCTTTCTATATATTCTGTAGGGTTACAGCGCTTATGGATCTGTCAGACGAAGCTTGATTCTCTAACGTTTCCCAGTACTCCTTAGCTAGAGGATATCAACTTTAATCTTTATATTTTTCAGGATTACGCTCTACCTGGCAGACAGTCTCTTCCCTTCTGAAAATGGCGACTGAAGAAGCTGAGCAAAAGGGTAGGGAATTGCCATGACTCTCTTGTAACACACAAAAGTCAACAATTCATAGACACGTTACAAAAAATATGTGCATCATACTATACTATGGGCAGTAATTTTTATACGCAAGAAGGATTAATTAAGCTTGGGCAAATCGTAAGGCAAGCGCGTGGCAAGCTGAGCTATCGTGACTTTGAAAACTTAACTGGTGTCAGCCATGCTACCATCAGGCGTTTAGAATTAGCTGATGTAAAAACGCCTGACTTTGCCACCTTGGCTCGAATTGCTCCTCGGACACCCTATGTAGTTGAGGAGTTACAAGCAATTGCTTTCCAAAAACCACAAGGTGAAGTGCGGCAATATCGTGTTGCTGAGGATGTGATGCCCATAGTTATGGATCTACCAGCCACGGAGGCAGCGCGGCTGGCACAGATGATTATTGCAAAGTTGGTTCACTTAGAGAATAAGTCAGAAATACACTCGTCTAACTCCAACTAAGAGAAAGGATTGATTTTTATTGCTCCCAATAACTTATTTTGAAAAAGTTTTAAAGAGTCAATTGCAACGCTTAATTCAGGCACAAATGTTTGCTCAAAAATTGCAAGACTTTATTACCAAAAGCTGGATAGTAGTATAAGCGCCGATGCAACAGAGTCAAGAACTACTTTATCTTATAGCTGATACAGTCCCTGCAATGGTCTAGATAGCTGGAACTGACGCACTCTGCTACCACTTCAATTCTGCTTGGCTGGAGTTTACTGGACGGACGCTGGAACAAGAGCAAAGGCTAGGCTGGGCTGAAGGAATCCATCCAGAGGATTTTCGGCAGTGTTGGGATACATACCTTCGGGCGTTTGAGGTCCGCCAGAAGTTCCAGATTGAATATCGCCGGAGACGGGAGTCGGGCGAGTACTGTTGGATTTCAGATAAAGGTGTTCCACGGTTTGAACCAGATGGCAGCTTTTCCGGTTACATTGGCTCCTGTATTGATATCAGCGATTATAAGCAGAAAGAAGAAGCACTGAAAGAAACAGAAGTGCATCAGCGGCTGGCCCTCAAGGCGACTCAGATTGGAGTTAATGTCTACCGTGCTCCACAAGGAAACGTTATTGCTCCAATGGGCCCACGGAGCATTGGCGAACACCAACGCATTGAGTCGGAGCTGTGGCGAACACAAGAAATGCTGCAGCTTGTGATAGACAACATCCCCCAAGCAATCTTTTGGAAAGACAAAAATTTTGTATTTTTAGGTTGTAATCGCAGTTTCGCACAAGCCGCAGGTGTTGGCACTCCAGAGAATATTCTTGGTAAGACAGACTACGACTTGGCCTGGAATAAAGAGGAAGCGGACTTCTTCCGCGAGTGCGACTTCCGAGTGATGGAAACAGATACGCCTGAATATCACATCATCGAACCCCAACTCCAAGCAGATGGCAAACAGGCTTGGTTGGACACGAACAAAATCCCACTCCATGATGCTGAGGGAAATGTTGTGGGTATCCTCGGCACCTACGAAGACATCACTGAGCGCAAGCAGACGGAGGAGTCATTGCGAGATGCTAACGAGCAGCTTGAAATCAGAGTCTTTGAGCGTACTACTGAGTTAAGCAATGCTCTCAAGCAGTTGCAGGGCGAAATTGCTGAGCGTCAGCACGTTGAGGAAGAACTGCGGCAAACCCTACGGTCAGCTTCGACAATACAAGAAATGCTGCAGTTGGTCATGGACAACATTCCCCAATTGATCTTTTGGAAAGACAAAAATTCTATATTTTTAGGTTGTAATTATAACTTAGTACGAGTTGTAGGCATGAGCTGCCCAGAGGAGATCGTGGGGAAGACCGACTATGATTTACCTTGCAAGAAAGAGGAAGCGGACTTTTTCCGTGAGTGCGACTATCGGGTGATGGAGACAGACATACCCTAATACCATATTATTGAACCCATACTCCAAGCGGATGGCAAACAAGTCTGGCTGGAAACAAACAAAATCCCACTCCATGATACCGAAGGCAATGTTGTGGGTATTCTTGTCACTATTGAAGACATCACCGTGCGTAAGCAGACGGAGGAAGCACTGCGAACCGCCAATGAGCAGCTTGAGATCAAAGTCTTTGAGCGTACTGTTGAGTTGAGGGACGCCATTAAGCAATTGCAGTCCGAGATGGCTGAGCGCCAGAAAACGGAGTTAGCATTGCGACAGTCTGAAGCGCAACTTCGCCAGCAAGCAACTAAGCTGGAGCAAGCCCTGCAAGAGCTACAAAAAACTCAATCTCAGCTAATTCAGACTGAAAAGATGTCCAGCCTGGGTCAGATGATAGCTGGTATTGCACACGAAATTAATAACCCAATTGGCTTTATCTATAGTAACCTCCAGCCTGCCAAAGAATATATTCAAGACTTACTCAATTTGATGCAGCTCTACCAGCAGCAATATCCTCGACCTCCGGTAGCTATCCAAGCACAGATTCAGAATATAGAATTGGAATTTATAGCTGATGATTTACCTAAAATTTTGTCTGCTATAGAGATAGGAGCAGAGCGGATTTCTCAGCTAGTTTTGTCGTTGCGCAATTTCTCACGTCTCGATGAAGCAGAGGTAAAACAGGTGAATTTGCACTCTGGTATTGACAATACACTGTTGATTTTGAACCACCGACTAAAACTTGGGATTACCGTCAGTAAACAGTATGGTAACTTGCCCCTACTAGAGTGCTACCCCGCTCAACTGAACCAGGTATTCATGAATATCCTCAATAACGCAATTGACGCACTGCAAGAGCAAGACAATCAGACTGATAAGCAAATTGTGATTCAGACGCAAGTAGTGTCACCAGAGTATATAAGAGTGCAATTTCGGGATAATGGTCCTGGCATTCCCTTAGTGATTAAAGACAAGATATTTGATCCATTTTTCACCACTAAAGATGTAGGTAAGGGGACTGGATTAGGTCTTGCAATTTGTTATCAAATTATTGCAAAGCATCGGGGCTGGATTGAGGTCAGTTCCCAGCTAGGTCAAAGAACAGAGTTTACTATTAACCTTCCAATTAGGTGACGTCCTTCATGGCTCCGCAGAAAAATTATTAATATATGCTTGTTGGACCACAGTGCAATTAGAACACGGTTTAGTTGTTTAAAAACTTTTATTCAGAATGTTCCTGATTAGGATTTCTAACCTAATCAGGTTCTAGAATGACAATACTACAGAACTGCTACTACTAGGCACCTACCAGAGCAGGGGATGAAACACTGGAAAGCACTGAAGACGACAAAAACTTCAGATACCACTCGACTGTTTCAGTCAGTCCTGCGTCAAAGGAATAATGGGGAGCCCACCCAAGTATTTTTTGCGCTTTCTCTGTTGATACCTGCTGATGCCAGATTTCTCCATGGTCTTGATTCAAAATTAAAGGTTCTATGTCTTCACAATTCATCAGTTGCTGGATCTTTTTCACTACCTCTAGCACCGTCCAACTACCACCCACCGCAAAGTTGAATGCCTCTCCGTGTACCGACGGACTCTCTAGTCCTTCAACCATTGAGATATAGGCATTCACCGCATCTTTGATATATAAAAAGTCCCGCATAAAACTCCCTTGGGCGGGCATACGAACTAAGGGACGCTCACCTATCAATAGACGTCGGATCGTATTTGGAATCAGACGAGTCCAGTTTAAATCTCCACCTCCGTAGATATTACCAAACCGCCCTATAGCCACCGGTAACCCGTAACTGTGATGATAGCTTTGAGCAATCAGATCAGCGCAGCTTTTGGAGACGTCGTAGGGATGTCTCCCCAAAGTTGGTAAGTCTTCCGTATAGGGGAGAACAGGACTATCACCATAAGCTTTGTCACTTGAGGCAACTACTACCCGCTTTACTAAGTCTGAATGTAATCGACAGGCTTCCAAAACGTTATAGGTGCCGCGAATGTTAATATCAAATGACTGTCGTGGTTTCTCAAACGCTCGACCCTCAACTGACACTGCTGCTAGATGAAATACCGTGTTAATGCCTCGGTCACCAATTACCTTTTCGAGCAAATCGTAATCCTCAATCGATCCAACAACGTTTGTGGCATGATGAACCATTCCACTACGCATGAAATAACTATCTGAGTTCCAGTCAGCCAATAGCGTCGTTACCGTTGCTCCGTGCTCAAGTAGGTACTCAGTTAGCCATGACCCCATAAATCCGGAGGCCCCGGTTACTAATACTCGACGCTCACGCAGTACATCACTTATCGATGACTTCATAGAAGGAAAGCCAAACCAGTTCTTTTGTTCGAGGGACATAACTGCTCCAAATACAACTTGTCACGAGTCGGAAAAACGTGATATCTAGATTTGCGCCAGCTCGTTTTGATTCTTTTGCGATTCACTCGTATCGCAGGCGTTACACATAAATTATTTTAAATTTATGATGCAATTGACAACAGTAATTTCACTGAATTACAAAAAAATATAGATAGCATAAGCAGCCGAATTATCGTAATTTTACTAACTCAGAACTTCCCCAGAATCTCACTTGTGTTGCAAAAACCTCTTGAAGACACGAAGTCTTTATTGAGTCAATTATCACCCGCTTCGGCAGGTGGCGTTGCTATGATTGTGTTACAAAAACCCAGGTGGCAGGTGGTAAAGTGGGGGACTGCACAGCTCAACGAACATTAAGCGGATTGTCAAAAAAGTAATAGACTCGAAGGTCTAGGTCATTTTTTAGGAGAAATCGCAGCTCTTATTACGGCTATAGTTGGTGTGCTTGTTTATTTTCACGTGGATGTGAAACGAATCAATTCAACGTTAATTACTCCACCTACTATCTCTAGCACAGGGGTAGCAATAGCGTTGATACCGTTGGCGAAATGTTTCTTGACGTCTGAGATGCTGGTTCAAGCGTTGATTAGACAGAACAAAGTGAAACTTCGTCACCCAGAAACGTTGAGTTTTGAAGGGTTTTGAGTATTAAGCAATGTTTCGCCAACAGTGTCAGCGTTTGCTCCACCCTCAAATGTCAGAACCTCTCCTAATGGGGATATCCTCTGCTCAGTTAGAAACTTTTATCCTTGAGTAAAGGCCACGACTACCCGCCTCCACATTCCCACTACACGTAATTGACGGCGTGGTGACTGTTGTGGTTCTTATAAAGAGTACTGGCAACAGCGCTATTGGTCAGCGGTAACGAGCGCGATCGCAAAGCCGTCGTAACCAATGCTTTCCACGGTCTGGATCGCCGTGGCGCTCACACGCGGCTCGGCGGCGAGTAGCTCGTTGAAGCGGCGCACTCCCTGGACGTTGGGATCAGCGCTGGCGGCGTCGACCACTGCTCCGTTGCGCACAACATTATCGGCAATGATCAGGCTGCCGCGACGGGAGAGCTTGAGCGCCCACGCGAAGTAATCCGGATTGCTTGGCTTGTCGGCGTCGATGAAGATCAGGTCAAATGGACCGCGCCCCTCGGCGGCGATCTGCGGCAGCGTATCCAGTGCCCGTCCGAGGCGGAGCTCAACGACGTCGGCCAGACCGGCGCGTGCGATGTTGGCGCGGGCGACTTCGGCATGCTTTGGGTCAGCCTCCAGCGTGATCAGGCGACCGTCAGTAGGCAGCGCCCGCGCAAGCCATATCGTGCTGTAGCCGCCCAGCGTGCCAATCTCCAGGATAGTGCGTGCAAGAGCTGAACGCGCTAACAGCAGCAGCAGCTTGCCCTGGTTCGGCGAAACGTTGTGCGATGGCAGGCCGGCCGCAGCGCTGGTCTGGAGCGCCCCATCCAGTGCGGGGTCGGGCGGCACAAGCAGATCGGTGATGTAGCGGTCGACCGCGGTCCATTGCTCCTGAGTCATAAATCCTCGCCTCACAGCGGTAGCCACATTGCCTCTTCATGATGCTGATGATACCCCTGAACCACATATACAGCGGATTTCAGCTTGATGAAGTACAGTGGCAACCTGTGAACTCCGATACCCTGGCACAACCCGTGTACTCTGCTTACTTGAAATCTGCTGTAACTACTAACTTGCTGCCCTCACACATCTGAATGAGGCACCATGCAAAAAGCGCTCCCCAGTGGAGAGCGCTTTTTGTTGAGCTAAATCAAGCGCAATTAACCGTTGATTACAGGTGCAGTCAAAGCAACCGGGGTGGCATCGCCAGCAGCCAAATCAAGCGGGAAGTTGTGAGCATTGCGCTCGTGCATCATTTCCATCCCCAGGTTGGCGCGGTTCAGCACGTCTGCCCAGGTACCAATCACGCGACCCTGTGAGTCGATGACCGACTGGTTGAAGTTGAAGCCGTTGAGGTTAAACGCCATTGTGCTGATGCCCAATAAAGTTTGTAAAGCTCTTTCACAAAAGTTTTTTGACTGTAGCGACTTGCTTAGGGATCGGTCATTAAGAAGTTGGCTTATAGCGCATCTGGGGGATGGACACAATTCGTTGTCGCGGTGCTGATACCGCGCACGAACAAATCAACACCACTCTTGATGTAGCGATCGCGACTGTAACCTACTGTGGTCGGGGTAGCAGTGCGACGCAGCATACCGGAGAGCAGCATGCCCGTGAACATATCCACAGCTGGTCTAGGATCTACATCTAGGCGGACTGTACCTTTCTCCTGACCACGAAGGAGATAGGCAACCAACTTGTCGCGTAGCGATTGGGCAGCTTCGTGTAACACCTGACGAGCGGCGTCGGGATGTCGCTTCGCTTCCCCAATAAATGTCCGAATTAGGGCTTCATACTCCTCCAGCATGCTGTTGTATAACTTGGCATAGTGCAGAAGGTCAACGTGTAGGTCCTGAGTCCACTCATCCTGATGGTCTAGATCTTGTGCCTGCAAAGCAGCAACTTGCTGGATCACAGCAGCTAGTAGTTGTTCTTTGCTCTGGAAATGGCGAAACAAAGTCACCTCGTTTACCCCAGCAACACGAGCAATCTCACGAGTTGTGGCTCCGGTAACACCTGCGGTAGCAAACACCTCAGTTGCGGCCTTCAGCAAACGAGCACGAGTTTGTCCGGTCCTTTGAACTGAATTGTTCATTCTTAGAATGTACGTGCTACTTTGAATAGCACGTAATCGCTTGGATTATAAACAGATCGTCAATACCTCGATACAGCACTAAGATGTCGTTACTTTTTCTGGGCGCGGCGACGGTGAAGGCGGTGTGGGGGGTTTGTTCGGACCCTTTCTGTTCCGAGAGAAACTGACTTCTAGATTTTTGATTACGACATAGAGCACGGGCACAACCAGCAGACTCAAAAACGTTGACACCAGCAGACCCCCGAAAACTGCTGTCCCTAGAGAGTGACGCGAATTTGCCCCGGCTCCGCTGGCAATCACCAGTGGAAAGAATCCGACGAGTGCAGCAAACGATGTCATCAAGATTGGGCGTAACCTTTCTTGTGCAGCAGTCAGCGCCGCCTTGGTAATGCTCATACCCTGCGATCGCGCTTGGTTGGCAAACTCCACAATCAGGATGGCGTTTTTACTGGCGAGTCCGATCAGCATCACCAGCGCAATATTACAGTAGACATCATTTGCCAGTACGGGATCAATTAACCGCCGCAGCGCAATGGCACCCAATGCCCCCAGGATTGCCAGCGGCACCGTGAGCAGGATGATCAGCGGGTCAATGTAGCTCTCGTACTGGGCGGACAACACCATAAACACCATGATGATGCCGAACAGGAAGATTAACGCACCCAGACTGCCTGCTGCAACCTCTTCTCTGGACAAATCTGCCCAGTCAAATTTGATTCCCGTTAGATTGGCTTGCTTAAATGCCTTGCTAGTCGCGTCGAGAGCTTGTCCACTACTGTAACCGGATGCCTGGCTTCCCTGAACCAAAATTGAGCGGTAGCCGTTGAAGTGGGAAATCACCGCTGGTCCACTGTATGGTTTGATGGTGACAAGCTGATCCAGTGACACCATATTGCCGTTCCTAGAGCGCACATAGAGCTGCTTGATATCCTCTGGCTTACTGCGATACTGCCCAGCTAGTTGAACATACACTTGGTAGTAGCGCTGTCCCAGGACAAATTGAGTCACATAAGACGAACCGATACTAGTGCTTAACGTGGTCAACGTGCTTTGAAAGTCAACATTGAGGACATTGAGTTGATCCCGGTTGATGTCAATCTCATACTGCGGGGTATTGGCGGTGAATTGGGTAAAAGCTCCAGGAGGCGCAAAGATTCCGGTCTGATTTGCCTTTTGAAGCACGTCTTGAACACTTGCCGCAAATTCCTGGAAGCTATAGCGACCGTTCGTAGTATCCTCAATCTGCATATTCACACCCCCTAAAGGGCTAAATCCCGGAATCGGCGGTGGGCTAGATGCTATCACGTTCGCACCCGTAATCTTCTTAGTAAACTCTCCATTCAGGCGTTTCAGAATGGAACTCACCACCTGAGTCGCTTTGGTTCGCTCACTCCAGGGCTTGAGATGGGCAAAGAAGATTCCCTGATTAGTGGTGTTTCCGTTAAACCCGGAACCAGCGATCGTTGCCGTGGACTGAATCTCGCTTACCCCCTGCAGCGACTGCTGCACCTGGTCAAGAACGCCTTCTGTGTACTGAAGAGACGCAATATCTGGACCCTGAACCAATCCCAGGATCGAGCCTTGATCTTCACCCGGAACAAACCCTGACGGAACCGCCCGGAACACCAAGACTGTGGCAATCAATCCGACTACAAAAACCCCAATGACCACATAGCGAATTCTGATCAGGAATTCGACAAGAGCTTGGTAACGACTCCGCACCCAGCCAAATCCTTGGTTAAATTTCCTGAAAAACCAGCCCAACGGACCACGCGCTTCCTGAGGGGGACGCAACAGGATGGCAGCCATGCTAGGGCTAAAGCTGAGGGCATTAAAGGTGGAGACGGCAATCGAAAAAGCAATGATCAAGGCAAATTGCTTATACAGCAATCCCGTGGCTCCGGGGAAAAATGAGACTGGAACAAACACCGCCATCAGCACTAGAGAAGTGGAGATCAAGGCACCAGTAAGTTCGTTCATTGCCTCAACGCTGGCTTGACGTGCCGACATTCCCTCATTCTGGATTTTGGCAGCGATCGCTTCCACCACTAGGATCGCATCATCAACCACCAGACCCGTCGCCAGTACTAGACCAAACATAGTGAGGCTGTTAATGGAAAATCCCAGCAGTTTGGCAAAGATCATTGACCCAATCAGCGACACCGGAATGGCAACGGCAGGAATAACGGTAGCACGCCAGTCCTGGAGGAACACGAAAATTACTAGAATTACCAGACCAACGGCTTCGATCAGCGTGATAATGACTTCTTTATTTGACTCTTCAATAAAGCTCACGGTGTCATACACGGGTTCCGTTCTGATTCCCGGTGGAAAACTCTGCGTCAACTCTTTTATCTTCGCTTCGACTTGTTTTGCCACATCGAGCGCATTGCTGCCGGGAAGCTGATAGACGCTCAAGGCAACCCCTGGCTTGCCATTGATCTTAGCGGCGCTGGTATAGGTTTGCGATCCTAGTTCCGCCCGCCCCACATCTTTAAGCTTGATCAGGCTACCATTGTTTCCCACCTTGACCACGATGTTTTCCGCTTCCGACACATTTCGGAATTGACCTTGCAGCTTCAGTGGGATTTGATAGCGCTGACCTTTAGGAGCAGGTTCCGACCCGAGCGCTCCACCGCCCACAACAACGTTTTGGGATTGCACGGCACTGACCACATCTCCAACGGTGATGCCCCGACTGGCAAGGGCATTGGGGTCTAACCAGAACCGCATTGCATACTGATGTTGCCCAAAAATGTTAACCTGACCAACCCCCGGCACCCTAGCAATTTCATCGTTAACGTACAGATCTACATAGTTACTGATGAACGTTGCATCATACGTATTATCCGGGGAGTAGAACCCGTAGACTAGCAGAATACTGGTTGAGGCAGTTTTAACCGTTACCCCCTGCTGTTGAACGGAGGAAGGGAGCAGGGGGAGCGCCTGTTGCAGGTTATTCTGAATGTTCACCTGGTCTATATACTTGTTAGTATTCACCCCGAAGAAACCAGAGATACTGCTAGTGCCTACGACCGTGTTTGAGGTCATGTACTGCATATCAGGCGTGCCGTTCAACTTCCGCTCAATCGGCGTGGTCACGGTAGTCTCAATGGTTTGAGGATCAGCTCCGACGTAGGTAGCAGAAACCTGCACCTGAATAGGTGCAATTTGGGGGACATACTCGATTGGCAGCAGCGGCAGACAAACTCCACCAACCAACAAAATAACCAGGGAGCAGACTGTGGTTAAGACGGGTCGCTTGATGAACGTATTAGCAATGGAAAAGATCACCTAGTCTACCTCCTAAGATTGCAGGGAGCGAGAAGCATTGTCTGTCTGGGGAGCAATGGGGGCACCATCTTTCAGCCTGCTCAGCCCGGAAACGACAACATTGTCACCCGGCTTTAGCCCACGCACGACCTGATAGGTCTGTCCCTGAATATTGCCCAGCGTCACGGGGATCTGGTGAACTATGGGCTGGTTTTTGCCATTTTCCGTTTTATTCGTAGCGACAAAGACGAAATTTTGTCCGCCGATCGTCGTCACGGCTTCTGTGGGCACCAGGACGCCCGGTTGGGTTTGCCAAATCACCCGCGCCTTGACATACTGAGCATTTCGCAGATTGCCCCCGGCATTAGAGAAGCGTGCCCTGGTTGAGATTGTTTGATTCGTCGAATCTGCCTGAGAAGAAACGAAGTAAATGTTCCCTGCACCCAATTGATTTCCAGTATTGGGATCGAGTAGCTGGACTGCTAACCCGGTTCGCAGTTGCCCAGAGTGAGTGAGCGGAATCGGAATCTGCAGATCGAAGACATCATTCTTGTTGATGGTTGTTAGGGTTTGCCCTGTACTGACATAGTCCCCCATTTTCAGGGTGAAGTTGCCAACCGCCCCTGAAATTGGGGCAATCACCTGTTTAAAGTTAAGACTTATCCTAGCTGTCTCCGCATCCGCCTGCGCTTTGCGGACATTCGCATCTGCTTGATTAAGCGACGCTTTAGCCGACCTGATCTGATCTTGCGCCGTTTTGACAGCATTGGCTTGCACTGTCAGCGTGCTTGCAGTTTGATCCGCTTGAGACTGCGCGACCGCCCCTTGACCAACGAGGTATTGCGATCGCAGATTGTTGAGCCGTGCTAACTCGGATTGCGATTGTGCCGAAGCTAACTGCGACTGAGCAACCCGAAGTTGTTGAACAGCGGTATTGCGAGCTGCCAGAGCTGCATTAACATTGGCTTGGGCACTGTTGAGCTGTGGCTTCGTTTGATCGGGGTTGAGGATGAAAAGTGGCTGTCCCTGCTTCACCTGATCCCCAGGTCTCACGAGAATCTGCCCAATTCGTCCATCCGTCTGGGGCTTTAGATCAACGGTTTGCCCAGCTTCCAGCGTCCCAATAAAGTCAGTGCTATCCTGAAGGGTTTTCGTCTGCAAAGTCTGCAACTGCACACGAGTCGGAGGAGGACCGCTGGCTTTAGCGGAGTTTTCCGCCTTGCTACAGGCGGTTGCTAGGGATACTAGAAGTGCTGTGCCAAGAAGTTGGTATTTTACTTTGGAACTCACAATATTAGAAATCATGTAAAAGCATGCTGAATCAGGTGTGTAAGCGGGACTAACTAAAGAACGTGCGCTTGCCTATTTTTAGATAGCCGCGGACATAGTTACTAGATTGCTTCTTAGTCTGTTGTTTAGCCTATAGCCAGGGACATAGTTAATAAATTGCTTTGTAGGCTATTGTTTAGCCTGCCTAAGAATGGAGTGCTTGTCTCCGTTTACACCTGCATCAGCAACTACTTGGATTGCTAGCGGCAGCAAACGGGTACTGGTTTGTCCGGTGCTTCTAAATTGTCTATCCTTAAATGTCTGTGCTTATTTTAGAGTGTAAGTGGTTGCTTACATTATAAAGCCATCAAGAGAAGTTCGGGCCCCAAATTTCTAGCGTCGCAAACTTGACTTGGTGAATTTCCCTTTAATCATTACAGATGCCACGATCGCGCTTGCCAGTGCCAGCCCAACGGCGATGAACATGACCAAGCGGAAACTGTCTATGAACGACTCAGCGATCGCGCGGCGTAGTAGTGCGCTCATCTCGTTGCTGAGGCCGGGAGGAATCTTTGCTCCGGCTAGGTTGATGCGCTGCGAGTTAAGCATTTGTTGGACATCAAGTGGGATATTCAGCGCTGCTAGTTGCCGATCTAGACTGTGATTAAAGGCACTTAAGACAAAGAGGCTGAGCACCGCAATCGAGAGCAGCCCGGCTGTTCGGGACACGGCGTTGTTAATCCCCGAAGCGATGCCAGCTTGACTCGTCTTCACCGCACCCATTACCGTCGTTGTTAACGGTGCGACACTAATCGCCATACCCACACCCACCACTACAATCGCTGGGAAAAAGGTTGTCCAATAGCTACCGCCAATCCCTGGTACGGCGAACAAACCCAACCCAATGGCAGCTATCGTCGGGCCAACCATCAGAGGCAGCTTCGCGCCGTAGCGGCTGATCAACCCGCCCGACCAGCGTGAGAGTAGGAACATAATTAAGATAAAAGGTAAAAAGGCAGCACCGGCAGCCGTAGGCGAATAGCCCTGTACCTGAATGAGATTAAAGGGCAAAAAGAATAAGACCTCACTCAAAGCTGAGTACAACAGCAGCGTCAGCAAATTTGCCCCGCTAAAGGTTCGTGAACGGAACAGGGATAGCGGCATCATCGGTGTTCGACTGTGGGTCTCTACGAAGATAAACGCGCTGAGGATGACAGCACCAGCGGCCAACGAGCTGAGTACTACAGGATGGCTTAATCCTAGAGTAGACGATGAGATCAGCCCATATACGATCGCCCCCAGACCCGTAGTCGCTAGCAGTGCCCCCCACCAGTCGAGCTTCTTGGCTCCTTCTTCGTCACGGCTCTCAGGCACATGCCAAAACACAATGCCAAGCACGATTACTGCCAGTGGGACATTGATAAAAAAGACCCAGCGCCAAGAAGCATGCTCAACTAGCCAGCCGCCCAGCACCGGACCTAGTGCCGAGGTAATTGCCGTGAAGCCTGACCACGTTCCAATCGCTCGCCCACGCTGCTCACCGCTGAACGAGGCACTGATCATAGCCAGACTGCCCGGCACTAGCAACGCACCACCTATCCCCTGAACCGCTCGCGCCCAGATCAGTTGATTCACAGAAGGCGAGGCACCACACCAGATCGAAGCTAGGGCAAAGAGTGCAACACCGTAAGAAAAAATGCGCCGTCGTCCAAAATGATCGCCCAACGAGCCGCCGACTAGAATTAGGGCAGCAAGAAATAATGTATAAGACTCGACGATCCACTGCACGTCAGCAGCCGTTGCATTCAGCGCTGTTTGTAGCACTGGTAGCGCCACGTTTACGACAGTGCCATCAATCACGGCCATGCTTGAACCGAGGATGGTTGCTGCCAGCACCCACCGTCCAACATTTCTGGCACAGGGATCAGTGCATGGTGAAGAGCGAATAACTCCCTCGTCGCATGGCGGTTTGATTATGTTAACCACTTGATAAAATTAGACGAAGGTGTTGTCAATATAGCACCAACTCCAGTCCTCACCTGGCTCAAAGGATTTCACAATCGGATGGCTAGTCGCGTGGAAATGTTTAGTAGCGTGCTTGTTCTTCGAGGAGTCGCAGCAACCGATATGTCCACAGGTTAGGCATTCGCGTAGATGCACCCACCTGTCCCCCATTGCTAAACACTCCTCACAGCCGTTCGCACTGGGTGTAACTTTTTGGATCTGATTGAGGTGTGTACAGTTTGTACTCATTTGACATTCTCCTTTTGATTATGGACTGTAGCACCTGAAAGGGGGAGGGGGAGACCCCTCACCCCATCTCCCCATCTCCCCCTCTCTCCGTGATAGCGATGGGAAGACGAACTTGGAAGCATGTGTCGCCCGGATTTGAAAAGACGCTGATGTCGCCTTTATGCTTACCAACGACAGTGCGGTAGGTAATGTCCAAACCCAAGCCTGTTCCTTCCCCCACACCTTTGGTAGTGAAAAACGGCTCAAAGATGCGGTGCTGGATTTCCGACGCAATACCTGGCCCGTTATCGGCGATTTCCACTACTACTTGGTCATGCCCGCACCTAGTACGCACCCAAATCTGTCCCTGTCCACCCATCGCATCGATCGCATTGTCAATCAGGTTGGTCCACACCTGGTTAAGTTCACTTCCATAAGCACTGATGCGTGGCAGATTCCGATCATATTCGCGCGTCACGATTACGCCTCCCTTAAGCTTATGGCTGAGGATTGTCAGAGTACTTTCAAGTCCCTCATGCACGTCCACCTCTTGCAGCGGAGCTTGATCCATGTACGAGTAATCCTTAATCGCTTTTACCAAGTGAGAAATTCGCGCCGCTCCATGTTCGAGCTCGCTCAATAGCCCAACGCCTGTCAGCGTTCCCGTAAGCCAAGTCAGCACCTTGCCTATCGTGTCGGCTGGCACGTTCACGACGACTGTGTCTAGCCATTGGGTGTCTAGTCCGGCTCCGACCAATGTTGAGGCGAGTTTCCAGCCATCGACCACTCCGTGCGTCTCCAGCCAGTCTGTAACCTCGTCTTCTTGATCGCTTTGCGTTAGTGGATCTAGTCGAGGCGCTATCTTAGCACGCTTGGTCGCGTCGCGCTGCAAGTCAGCTAGAGTTGTCAGTTGTGCGCTTGTCATCTGCTGCTGATTAAGCTTAAGTGTTAGGGACGGCAATTCTTGAAAAATCTCTTCTAAGTTCCTCGCACTCCGACCAACCGCTGCGGCGGGATTATTTAGCTCGTGGGCAAGCCCAGCTGCCAAAGTACCGAGTGCAGACAGCTTTTCGCGCTGCTGTAACATCGACTGCAAATTTTGCACCCGTTCTGCCATTGTGCGGAAAATGGCTGTTGTAACGCAAGAACAGTTCGAGAGCAACCGCCAGAAAGCGTCTTTTCTTAACTCTAAAGATATGGCATTGAGTCAAGGCGCGCCCACTTGCCCAGAAGTACTCATCACCCATTAAAACTGGCAACTCGCCAAACAGCGTTTTCGGCCCGTATGTAGCCAACACGAGTTCCTCATCGCCAACCTGCTGGCTCACCCGAACTTCACCTTCAAGCATCACAAAAACATGGTCGGCAGGAGATCCTTCTGCCCTATGGATTTCACCAGGCTGCCGCCATACCTCTGTACCCTGTTCGCACAACCACTGCAACTGCTCGTCCGGTAATTTTGCGAACAACGGCACTTGGCGTAAAGCGTCTTTGATGTCGGTCATCACACCTTACTGAGATATTGATGAACAAACTGAACGCAAATCGAACCCTCGCCGACGCCTGAAGCGACCCGCTTGATTGAGCCATAACGCACATCTCCCACCGCAAAGACCCCAGAGACATTTGTTTCCAGCAAATAAGGATCGCGATCCAGCGTCCATCCCTTCGGACGGCGTCCATCGTGCTTCAGATCTGGCCCCGTTATGATAAAGCCGCGATTGTCTCGCTCTACCACGCTATCCAACCACTCGGTACGTGGGCTGGCACCAATAAAGATAAACAGCGAAGTTGCGGGAACTGTTTCCATTTCGCCAGTAACGGCATTGGCAATGGTGATCGCTTCCAAGCTGGTTTCACCTTTTGCCTCGACGACACTAGAATGCGCCTGTACCGTGATGTTTGGGGTTTCCTCAATCTGATCAATCAGATACTGTGACATACTCTTAGCGAGGGAGTCGCTGCGTACCAACATTGTCACCTTACGGGCGTACTTAGAAAAGTACATAGCTGCCTGTCCCGCTGAGTTAGCCCCACCAATGATATAGACTTCTTCGCCTTGACAGGTCATTGCTTCGGTCTGCGCTGCACCATAGTAAACACCTGCCCCAGTCAAACGCTCAAGCCCCGGCACATCTAGCCGACGCCACGCTACACCAAGCGCAAGTATCAGTGCGTGGCAACTGATTTCGCTACCGTCTGCCAACACGATAAAACGATACGGATCTTCGACACGAATCCCCGTCACCTCCTGAGGCGTCAGAATCTCGACACCAAAGCGTCTTGCCTGCGTCACAGCACGACGAGCTAGATCGCTTCCGCTTAAGCCTGTCGGAAAGCCTAGGTAGTTCTCGATCCGGGAGCTTGTCCCCGCCTGACCGCCTGGGGCTTCTCGTTCAATCATGACCGTCTTCAGTCCCTCTGATGCCCCATAAACTGCAGCGGCTAAGCCAGCTGGACCACCACCCACAATAATCAAATCGTAAAACGGCTTATCCGCTTGAGTTTGTAGCCCAATCTTTTCGGCGATTTGGATGTTTGTTGGCTGGAGGAGGCTTGAACCGTCAGAGAAGAGTACAATCGGCAAGTGTAATTTATCACAATCGGCGTATGTAGCCAGTTTTTGTGCTTCCTCTGACAACTCGATATCCAACCACTGATAGGGCACTTGATTTCGAGCCAGGAAGTCTTTAGCTTGATGGGATTGGGGCGACCAACGGTTGCCAATAACGCGAATGCCTTCAAATGGTGGGCGGAAGGAAGCTAACCAGTCATCGAGCAAATCGTTAAGCACTGGGTACAAACGCTCTTCAGGCGGGTCCCAAGGCTTCATTAAGTAGTAATCAATCTTGGTTGTATTGATGGCGCGGATTGCAGCGTCGGTGTCGGCATAGGCTGTGAGCAATGCGCGTTTCGTGTCTGGAAACATTTCTAACGCTTGTTCTAGGAACTCTACACCTGACATCTGCGGCATCCGTTGATCTACCAAAAACAGCGCTACTGTCTGGTTACGCAGTTTTATTTGTTGTAATGTCTCTAGCGCGATCGCTCCCGATTCGGCACGTAACACTCGGAAGCGATCGCCGTATTCATGCCGCAGGTCACGCGCAATTGCCTGCAAGACTTCGGGGTCATCGTCAACAGTAAGGATTATAGGCTTAGCCATGAGCGTTATAAACTTCTTTTTTTAAACAGCTTTGCTTTAAATAAATGGTGCCAATGAGTATTTACAACACTGGCACCACAATTCCCGCTACAAGAATATCTGGCGTTGCTGAATCGAGAGATGAAAGGCTAAGCCCGATGAGGAACAGGCACATCCCCAAACTTGAGATAATGAATCAACAACCGAACTGAGTGAGCCAGCATCTCTAGAGACTTGGAATAACACAAG